>Ga0255775_1002458_pt1 | contig 16118 bp, 17 predicted proteins | sample 011ome_26_FD_179973 | JGI IMG/M metagenome (GOLD analysis project Ga0255775, IMG submission 179973) | Coastal salt marsh microbial communities from the Groves Creek Marsh, Skidaway Island, Georgia - 011511BT metaG (version 2) | ecosystem: Environmental > Aquatic > Marine > Intertidal zone > Salt...
AAATACCATTTTGCGAACGGAAAAAAAAAAAAACCTCTTCTCTCTTCTCTCTTTTCGTCATTAAAACCTTCATCATCATCATCATCATCATGCTCATCAGACAAGCGATAAAGAAGACGGCGACGACGACTGGGTCGAACAACGGTGGGATTGCCGCCGCCGCCTTAACCGCTCAAACAAAATATTTTAGCAGTAGCACGAGCAGCGGAAGGGCGATTTTTTCCGCCTCTTATATGACGTCTTCCGATCTGTTTTTTACTACTACTACTACTTCGAAGAAGAATAATGGGATGAACAACAACAACAACAACAACAAGAGGAATACTAATAGTAATACTAACACTAAGAACATTTTCAAGCAACAAACGAGCAAAACGAACAACAATCAAACGTTTTCGCACGTCATCAACGAGCGATTATACTCCGTCGGTCTCATGGTCCACAGAGATTCCGCGGAGAACAATTCGTCTTTGAAGTGGGAGTTCTCGAAGGAAAACGAGACCAAAGTGCAGACTATTTTGAAGAGATATCCGCCGAATTACAAACGATCGGCGATGATTCCTTTGTTAGACGTCGCGCAACAACAAAATGCCGGGTATTTAACCGTTCCGGTGATGAATCACATCGCGGAGTTGTTGGAAGTGGCGCCGATTCGCGTGTACGAAGTGGCGACGTTTTACTCCATGTTTAACCGGTCGAAAGTTGGAAGTTACCACGTGATGGTGTGCGGAACGACCCCATGCATGTTGCGAGGATCGAGAGACATCGAGAAGGCGTTGAGCGAACATTTAGGGGTGAAGAAATTTGAAACGACCAGGGACGGAAAATTCACGTTGGGGGAGATGGAGTGCATGGGATGTTGCGTAAACGCGCCGATGATTGCGGTGGCGGATTATACGGGAGGCGTGGAGAAATACACGTATAATTATTACGAGGATTTGACGCCGGAAAGTGCGGTGTCGATTGTCCAAACGTTAGCGCAGGGGAAAATGCCGGAGAAGGTTGGGAGTCAGATTAGGAATAAAGCAGAGCCGATAACCGGGACGACGACCTTGAACACCGAGCCGACTGGGCCCAATTGCCGAGATTTGGCAAAGTTGAAGAAAGAATTGGAAGCGGCTGCGGCGGAGGCGGCAAAAGCGGCAGCCGCGGAAGCTGCTGCTGGGGCGAAGAAGTAATCAAAGAAGTCTTATTATTATTAAAAAGAGCGTGTTTGTTTTGTAAATCTGTAATTAAGAAGAGAAGAACTCTTTACTTGAACCAATATATTTGAGGAAGCGCTTTACCCGCTTGAATTTTTTACGCGTCCAAGTCTCGGAACGGCCAGAGGAATCGCGCACTGCGAGATCCGCATATTAAAGAGAGTCCACGAAGTTTACATTCCTCAGTCTCGCTGCTTTCGATATCGCGATGGATCTCGTTCCAAGAAAAGTGCCCAGTCTTCTCGCGTCCGAATCTATTCGATCGATCCTTGACAAAGTCCTGTAAACGAGACATGTGGACGACGCGAAAACCTTTCTCACGAAGCAAATTTTCGTCTTGAAACAAATATACGACCATATTTAGCGTCAACAATGAGTTCGCGCCTTCAATAACCACGAACTCTTTAGTCATGAGAAGAACGAATAACACCGCGAGAATCGACAAGATTGCTTGAAGTATATCGCTGAGCTCGCCTTTTTCCAACTCTGGATCGAGCGTCAAGTACACCGTAAACGCGTGTAAAAACAAGAAAAAGTACGCGAAAAACATCGGCAGTTGACGCAACCACATCGTCACTTTATGTGTTTTCGGAAAATCAACGATAATTCCTCTCGTTAGGCACACGTTCCACACCGTCGCTCGGTGCGCGTATTCAATTTTTGACCACCCAATTAATATTATCAGAGACAACTCTATCGCCATGAACGCCGCGTTCGACATGGTTGGAATCAGCGCGATTATCGGCGAAAATAAAAGGAAACAAAATATGCCAACGTTTACCCACAGCATTATCCCTGCCTGTCCGTCTCTCTCCACCTTCATCTCGGATAAGCTTTTGTTCTGCGCGAGGAAAAGTTCTATCGAAGTTTTTCCCTCTTCTCGTCGTTTCTTTTGTTGTTCGCGTTGCTGTTCGCTCTCAACGACGACTGGTACTGAACCATCATTGCCTTCCTGAGTGTCTAAACTTTCCTCTCGCAAAGCGTCTCGATTGATGTGCTCTTCATCTTGCGGTGGAGTGAAAAGTCCTTTCAGCATTTTGTTTGTATCTCTTTTATTGCGCGCGGGGTGGGTGTATCTTCAGTTTTTCTGGTGTCTTTTTTTCTTTTCTCTCTCGCTCTCTTTCGTGTCTTACAAAAAAAAAGTATATGTAGTAATATCATATTATTGTGAATACAACGATCGTTTTGCGTGATATATACAGACGGACGTCATCTCTCTCTTTCGTGTCGCTCTTTCTCGAGAAATTAAGCGAACAACGCGGCGTCGCCGTTATTGTTATTGTTCGCGGTATTCGCGCCGCCGTCGATCGCGTCTCGAGTTCTCTCCAAGTTTGCGCGGATCTTGGAAACCAACACGTTGGCAACTTGTTTGTGCGCAAATTTCTTCAACAATCCTTTCATCTTCGCCTTTCCACGAGCGACGATATATATTGATCCGTCCGAGTCTATTTCGATCGCGTTGGATCCTTCGTACACCTCGAACACTCTCGAGTTTTTCGCTTCGATCATTTTAAAGGCGATTGAACCGGTCGATCGATCGGAAGAGACGAAAGTTTTCATGATCGATTTGCCGAAAGCGCTTTGTGACTTTGTCTCGCAAACGTGAAACGTTTTTGCGCGATGATGGTCAAGGGTTTGATATAAAGGGGGGCCTTTTGATCGTCTCGTCTCGAGGGTTTCGTCCGATCCGAACATGAATTCGCGCACCTCCTTCGCCGAAGCCTCGCGCGAACGAATGGAATCGTCCATCGTGTTACTTCCACCCAAAATCCCTTCTTGTAATCGCGAATACACCGCATTTAACACGTCTTTTCCGCCGCCGCTTGTTTCAATCTTTGTTTCAATCCTCCTTCTCACCGCGTACTCCACGACCCCGTCGTCTTTCAACTGCAACTCGTGTTCGTACAAAGCCGAAGAAGAAATATTTCGTCTCACAAACTTTCCTCCTTCGCTCTCTGAGATTCTTCGTCTGGATAAGTACGGGTACGCCTCGTCTTCTTGCTCTGGGAACACCAGGACAGAAGAAGAAGAAGAGGAAGAAAAAGAAGGAGGAGGAGAGAAAATCGCTCTAGATCTTCCTCCGCCCTTCGATGATTTTTTATTCATACCGTCGAAAGATTTTCGTCTCGGAAGAATCGAAGAGTTGAAAAACCCTTTCTTTCTCCCATTATTCACATCTCCGTTGAGCGTCGCGTTCGACCCCCCGTTAGAGGCGAGCATTTTTGATGTTCTTTTCTTGTCGTCTTCTTCAAAAGCGTTTATTAAATACTGATGATAATAATACTACATACGTTTTCTTCAAAACGTCTTCTTTGCCGGACTGACAGTCGTCGTATTTTTTAATTCCTCGTTGGTACAAACAAAAACTCACGCAGAGACAACACACACAACAAAAAAAGTTCGCATCATTTAATTGAGTAAAGAACACACAAAACCAACGAACGCCTTTTGCAAAAGTCAGAGTCATGGACAACAACACTCTTTTGTCACAAACAACATCGTCCGAGTCTGTGATGCCGTACTCTCGCGTCCCGGCTGGTTTCGTCTCCTACCGCCCGGTCTCAGAGGAAGACATCGAGACAATTTCGGAAATTGAATCCAATTCGTATCCGGAGGATGAAAAAGCTTCTTTAGAAACGTTACGGTATAGATGCATAAACGCAGGAGAGATGTTCTTAGTCGCCACGGAACACGGAGGAAGTGAGAATGAAATTATTGGATACGTATGCGGGACGTGCGTGAACGAAAACGAAACGTTAACTGCGGAAACCATGGGAAGTAAACACGAACCAGACGGAGCGATTTTATGTGTGCATTCTGTTTGCGTCAAGGAAAACAAACGAAGACGAGGCGTCGGAGGGAAGCTGTTGCAAACGTATTTAATGTATTTAAAAGCTCGAAATAACGATAGGAAACGAGACAACCAATCGGAGTTGAAATCTGTTCGCTTGTTGTGTAAGAAGCACATGATTCCGTTTTATCAGAATGGCGGGTTTACGCTGTTAGGCGAAAGCGAAGTAACGCACGGCAAAGACGCGTGGTTCGACTGCGAGTTTACACTTTTAGATTAGAAGACAAAGAATAGTATATACTAGAGTATTGATAATATAAACACACAGGTAACTAAAAGTCTGTGAGGATACCAAGAATACGACGATGGCTTCTTTTGACTTTTGACTCTCATTAGACTTTGGTGTTCTCTCGTTCTTTGTTTTTCTCTCTTCTTGTTCGTTTGAAAGACTTTCTTCGGTGTCTCCGTGCCTCACAAATGAGCATTACCTTCTTCTTCTTCTTAGTATTATTATTCAATAGTAAAGCAGAGTAAACACACACACAATTATAAACTGTTAAGATGGCGGACGCTTTAGTGGCGAACATCTTCGGCGATTCCTCGGACGACTCGGACGACGAGCCTTTAGAGAAGACCATTAGAACCACCACGACCGGCGAAGAATTAGACAAAAACGACGGCGATCGAAAATTAGACAAAAACGAATTTGAACAAGATGAAGACAAAGAAGAAGACAAAGAAGAAGACAAAGAAGATGAAAGAGAAGAAATGAAAACTTCAGAGAAAGACGAAGCAGTCGCGGTGAAAAAGAAGAAAGCGACGAACGAATCTGTTTTAGATGAATACGCCGGAGAGGACAAAGAAGAAGCGACGACTGAAGGAGAAAAAGAGGAAAGAAAAGGCGAACCGATGCATCTGATCGCCGCTTTGAACGAAGAAGAAGAAGACAAAGACAAAGATGAAGAAGAAGACTCTACAAAAGAAATCTACTTAAACCCGATCGTTTCTAAAGCGACGAACATTTTTGACGTGAACGCGAAGAAATTCGACGAAAACACGTTCCAAGAAGAAGAGGACAAAACTATCGTGGATGAATTTGGCCGATCCCGATTAAAAGCGAAAGAAGGGAACGTCGCGAGGTGGACGAGAGACGAGAGGACGAATGAGTTAAAATCGAACGCGAAGTTTGTGGAATGGTCGGATGGATCGAGAACGTTACACTTAGGAGAGGAGGTTTTCAACGTGATGGAAAGCGCGGTATCGAGTAAGCAAGGTTTGAATCAATACGTCTTTGCGAGACATCAAGGTTTGATGGAAGGGAAGGCGAAGATTAGCAAACGGATGCAGTTTCGACCGGCGACGACGGATTCGCACACGCACAAGAGATTACGAGACGCGATCGAGAAGAAGCACGGGGCGAGAGCGAAAGGGACCATACGGTTCGTGTCGAACGTCGATCCGGAAAAGGAGAAGGACGCGTCGGATCGATTGTTCGAACAGAGAGCGAGGGAAGAGGCGCAGTTGCAACGAAAACGGAAGAAAATGATGAGCGAAGATATACGATCGCGAGCAGATGGTGGCGACGGCGTAATGCGGAGGGATGGTGGGAAAGACGGACGATACGGGGGTGGTAACCGAAGTATTCGTGGGGTGGCGAACGAGTTGTACTACGACGAACGCTCGAGAAGAGAAGCCGAGTTGGACGCGGCGTTTTTGGAAGAAGGCGCGGAGGACGAACTCGAAGAGAACGACGACTTCATCGTCCCAGATGATAACGACGACGAGGACGAAAGCGACGAGGAGACAAACAAGGAGGCGGACACGGAGGCTGGTGATCGAAGAAAACGAGTTTTGGTCGATAGCGACGAGGAAGAATGAGAGAAACGTGTTGTTGTTGTTGTTGTTGTTGTACCGGTAAACTACCATACCACTCTCGCTTTACGCTACATTTTAGCCATTTTCGAGTTTGTTTTCGTCATTTTAACGAAGAAGGTGATGTTGAAAATGACGTTGGGGCGATACCAAAGTCGAGTTTTGTTGCTCTGTCGCCGATGTTATGCATCTCCGAATACTCGTAATGCAATACCACATACGTGTCACAGAAGAAGAACAACAACAACACAGGGAGTTTTGAAACGCTCGTCGTCGCGCCGCGCAAATTCGTCATCTGATACCAATACTCATCATACAAACAAGATACGCGTGATTACGAAAAAACCGTATCACGAATCCACTTTTGTCGCGAAGAAGTCAAAGTTCGTGTGCAAAATAGCTACGATTTCCAACTCTAACGAAGCCATGAAGTTTATAAAAGACCACTCGGATGTGTCCGTCTCGCATAATTGTTTCGCTTGGAGAATAGGGGACGCGAACAACCGATCGAGCGACGACGGAGAACCGTCGGGAACAGCCGGAATTCCAATCCTGAATGTCCTCCAAGGGAAAAAAGAAAAACTGGATTTCGAGAACGTCGTCGCGATGGTGACGAGATATTATGGAGGGACAAAGTTAGGTCCAGGCGGTTTGATGCGAGCTTACGGTGGAGCGGTAAATCAAGCGTTTGAGACTTTAGATTTAGAAAACGAGACAAAGTTGAAAGCGGCGAAAGTCGTCGTGGCGTTTGCGAACGTCGAGGAATCGAAAGACGTGGAGAGAGTCAATCGAACGGTGGAACGTTTCGCGAGCGAAGAGCGGGTGCGAGTTGAAGACGAAGAATGGGACGAAGATACCGGTGGAGTTTCGTTAGAGCTGAACGTCGATTTTGATGCGATAGAGGAGTTGGAATCGGCGTTGAACGAAGCGACGAGTGGGAGAGTCGATTTTAAATGGTTCGATTCATGAAAGACGATTCGTTCCATTATTTTTATTCGCTTAATTCTTTTACTATTCGCCTTCTTCTCTGTGCACTTTCTTCTCCAACTCTTGTCTGTCGTCAGTCATCAACACCGTGCCTTCGATTGGCGCGTCGAACGGCAAAACTTCGATTCCATCCATCGGTTTAAACGCCGTCTCCCCAGTCGGGCACCGAATAACTATCGTGCACGGTTCCTCTAAATCTAACATTCTCCTTAATCTTTCAATCGTTTCTAAAATCCCTCGTTGCTCCTCCAAGTTCACCGCGCAACTCGCCATGTGTTGCACGTGCGACTCCAAGTTAAAACACGCCTGCGACAGGTGATTATATACGCTATCGATTTGTCTCTTTAAATCCCCGCCGGCGTAAAACTCAATCTCCGGAATCTCAATCGACGACCCAGGCGCTCGCATTAATATCCTCCACAAATCTGATTTTGCTTTCAACTCCAGCTTCAAACACCTCGGTTTCCGGTTTTCCGCTTTCAACTCCGGTATTAACCGCCAGCACTTGCGAACGAGACCGGGTTGTAATTCCGACTCCACGTCTTTGCACTCAATCATCGGTAGTTTATTCACGAACTCTTCGAACGTCATTTTCAACGCGTCTTCGAATTCGTCTTCGTCCTCGTACCCTAAATCCGTGGCTAACATCGATCCAATCCCGTGAATAGGGAGCCACTCTCCCGGTTGGGTCTTATAAATCTCCTCCAACTCGATGAGGATTCGTTCGACTTCTTGGTGCGAAATGTCCACGGAAAACGCTTCCAACATCTTCGCGCCTTGAGACTCGTCCTCCGTGAGAGTAATGGTTGAATTCATCGGTAAATCTCGAATGTCGTCCAATTTACGTTTCATGTCCGATTGAATTTGTCCTGGAATAACCGAGGAGGTCATCGCGTTGGCCAGTATTTTATCCATGTGTGTTGTTGTTTCTGTGTGACGGCGGAATACCTTTTTTGTTGTGAGGACGAATTGTACTAAAATACGACTCATACGAATATAATAACACAGTAACTGCTATTCACCTACTATTTACACACACTATTACTACTACTACTTTAGACTAGACTAGATTACATATCATCATTATCATTATCATTTCGTGATCTTGACCTCGCCGTCGTAATCTAAACTCCACGTCTCCACGACCCCGTCGTTCTCTCCGCACTCGTCGCACAGAAATTCCTCCTTTAAGTTCATCTCGATCCAACTCCGAGCGACCGAGGTTAAATCCACGTGTTCCGTCGAGCGAGGGAACGGGACGATTTCGAGGTCTCCGGAGACATCGCCGAACGCCGTCGCGTGTTCGTCCAGGAAAAGTTTGAATCCTGATTTTACCGGTAAGTTGAACTTCCCGTCGCACGCGTCGCAGTGGCATCGTATGTGGCCGGTGATCTCCGCCTGCAGGAAGAACGAGTGCGGGCCACTCGGTTCCGCGTAGCCTTTTATGTCTATCAAACATGAAGCAATTTCTTCTTCCTTTTCCTCTTCTTCGAACAAACTCCCTTCGATTTTCATCAACCGACTCTCCACCGACCACGTCGTCTCCCACGGAGGTGGATCCTCCCTATTCTTAAATTCTCCTCTCCTCAGTTGAATGATTTTGTCGTCTCGTCGTCGCTGATGTTTCCCTTGCGAATAAAAAGGAGATTTAGGACGACCGGTTTTTTGGGGTTCGTTGCTTTTGTTGTTGCGTCCTTCTTGTTGTTGTTTCCCCGTCGTCGTCGTCTCGTCATCATTTGTTGACGCTGATGATGCCGTCGAGGAGGATGTTTTTGCTGCGAAGAAACCACCACCGACGCTGTTGTTGCATCGACGACGACCCCGACGACGCGGGGTCAGTACTGCCGCCGAAGAAAATGATTTTGATAACGATGAGGAGCAGGTCAGGGACGACGACATCGATCGCGCGGCGTGTTGTTTACTCTCTCTCTATAGTATTACTTTTGTTGTGAGAACGCAATGTGTGACGAAAATAGTATAGAGTAAAAAGGTAGATATCGCGTTTCATACGTTTGATAATCCACGCCTACAGTTTAGGTTCGCAGAAGCACTCGATGAGGCCGATGAAAAGTGTGACGTTAACTATGATGAGAGCGGCACGGATTAGATAGAGGTTCTCTCTCTGCTATTACACACATACTACTATTACTACACTCTACTTCTTTTTACTTTCCTCGATACCGTCGTCGTTGGTGGCGGTGGTCGTCGTCGTCACTTTCCTCACTCTTTCGGTCAAATCCTCCGCCCAAAACGTAAACTGCGCCACGTGCACTTCCTCTACCCTTCGTGGGTTTCGCATCGCTTTCCGAAACTCATCCGTTTGCAAAAGTTTCAAAAAGTATAAACAGTGCGGGTATAAGATGTATTTCGAATATCTCGGGTCTCGATACCAGTACTGGAGGTAGGATAAGTATTCGATCATTTCTTTGCTGTTGAGGATATCAATTGGTTCTTTATCATCATCATCATCATCATCTTCGTTGTTGTTGTTGTTGTTGTTGGATGAAGTCGTCGTCGAAGTCGTCGAAGTCGTCGTCGCCAGATGGTGTAAATATCGCGGGTTCGCCAACGATTGCACGAATTCTAATTCTAACTCGAACCTATTCTTGTTCGAACACATAGTTTTCTCTTCGTCTAGTTTCGATTGTTTCTTGAGGAATTGATGATCATCTTCTTTTATTGTTGTTGATGTTGCCGCCATGTGTTTTGCTGCCACCACGATTGACTGACTGCGCAGGTTTAAAGCGAGTAGTAGTGATCGTCGTGTGTCGTTTTGAAGATGATGATGATGATGATGCTCTTTAGTAGAGTGTTTTAGGTATTGCTATGGAAGTGTGTTGTTGTTGTTGTTGTTGTTGTTTTTGCACAATTTTTCAGTCAAAATACGAGAACAACAAAAACAACAAAATTAGGTAGGGGTTGATGAGAATCGCATTATGAATAACTTTAACAACACTAATTAACAAGAACATGAATGAATGAAGAATAAGAAGAATAAGACAAAGAGCAATACTACGAAGAACAACAACGAAAACAAAGAAGAAAAAGAAGGAGAGATGAAGTTTTCCCAAACGCTGCTCTCTTCGAAGATCGGTTCTGTGCTGACCAAACGACCGTACGATTTGAACCTATCGCACAAAACAGAAAAGATTGAAAATCCGTTTCACGAAATCTTAATCAGAGACGACGTGTTGAGCAAGAAAGAGTGCGATTCGATCGTCGCGTCCATCTGTTCGATTTTTGAGTATCAACTGGCCACGAGCCGAGGACCGAAATTCGGAGAAGCGAGGAGGAAAAACAATCGGATGTCGTTCGCAGACGAGAAATTAGCGAAAATGTTATGGGAGGATATCGGGTTGAAGACTATGTTTATTCGCAGCGACGACGAAGAAGAAGAAGAAGAAGAAGAAGAAGAAGAAGAGGTTTTTCACTCTCTCAATGAAAATTTCAGAGTGTACGAATACACGGAATCGCACCATTTCGGGCCGCACATCGACGAGCGCGTGCGAACGAAGAACGCGCGACATCAAAAGTTAGTCAGCACGCACACTATGCTCTTATATTTAGCCGGAGAAGAGAACGGGCTGAAAGGAGGGAACACGTATTTCTTGGACGACTATAGAAATCGAATCGCGAGCGTGACGCCAAAGGCTGGACGTGTTTGTTTCTTCAGGCACGGCGAGGAGAAGTGCGAACACGAAGGGGAGGAAATATTCGCAGGGAAGAAGATTGTGCTGAGAAGCGACGTGTTTAAATTAGTGGATGTAGAAGAATAGAATAAACGCATTGAATAGCCCCCCACCATTAATAGTCGCATTGTATTAAATACCGAAAAACGAATTGAACAAACGTTTCCTTTTTGGCGTTGTTTAGGCTAATTTAGCTATCCTGGCGTCGATTTCATCGCACTTCTTTTCCGCGTTCTGGACGGTCGTTTCGAACAATTCGATTTGTTTTTCCAACGCTTCTATGGTTGGAAGTATCGAGCAGTGTATTTTCTTTTCCGTGTCTGCGATTTTTTCAACGAAGACTCGAGCGTCTAAAACTTCTTTCGTGCATCTCTCGAACGCGTTCTTGGCGACTTCGTTCAAGGAGGAATACAATCGAAACTCTTCGCTCGCGTAATCCAACTCTGATTTTACCGCTTTCGCAGTGGCTAGGAACGCCTGTTCGGCGACGGATTCCATTTTATCTAAGACGACCACTTCATTTTCGTCGTGTTCAGTGACGTTTCCGTTTTCGTCTCTGACGATGGATTTCTTCTTCCACTGGTCTAAACTCTTCGCCTCGATCGTCTCTCTCGCGGCTTGTAAACATTTCGAGAGCGAGGTTTTCGAATCCTTTAAGTACGAAACGCCGCTGCTTTCGTCGTCGTCGTTTTCATCGTCGTCGTTCTTGCTTCTCAGAAAAGCTCTCGCTAAGGATAAAAACGCAATCGACGGGTCTGATTCCGGGTCGTATTCTTTTTTCTTCTTCTCTTTTTCTTCGTCTCGCAAAAGCGTGTGTTGCCACGCCAACACTCTCGCCTTCGACTTTGTGTTGTCTTTATCATCACTGAAGGACGGCGACCACGCCCAGCAACACACCGCTTCGTTCGAATACGACAGAGGTTTCTTCTTTTTCGCTGCTCGTATTTGTTCTTTCTTCTTCTTCTTCTTTTCGTGCGCATTAGCGTCTTCGCTACTCGTTCCCGCTACTTTTGGTTTCTGCCTCTCCGGAATAAACTTGGAAAACTCGTGCGGCACGGGTTGGAACACCGATTCCGGTTCCGGAGGATCGGGGCTTTCTTTCTCTTTTTCTTCATCACTACTGTTATCGTCATCGTCGTCGTCATCGTCAACGACCGCCTTCGTGAGCATCACCGCACCTACTGGCAACTCGCAAATCTCGTCCCGTTGCTTCGATACCATCTTCATTCTGCGCTTCTCCTTCTCTTCGATTATCGCGCGCGTATTCGACCAAACCGATTTCGGGAACGCTTTCTCGCACGCGCTCGTATCAAATTCGCACGTGAATTTCCCAATCACATCCAACTCTTCTTCTTCGTTACTATTAATACTATTACGTCTCCTTACCTTCCCTCCTAACGCTTCGCACAACACGTGCGCGCCAAAGTTCACCGCGAATATTTTCGGTTGTTTCTTCTCATTTCTCAAGCGTGCCACGCGTTCTAAAAACTGTTTCAAATGTTTCATCCATCGCATAGATTTCACCCCGTCCACGGCGGAATGTCGAGACCCGGTTATGACGATCCCATCGTACGTCTCAATCTCGCTCATATCTGGTAATTCTCCCTCCGGCACTCGATGGTGTTCCCAAATTTCTTCTTCTTCTTCTTCTTGATTGGAAGACGAATTGGAGGAGGATTTTGAGGAGAAGGACAGGAGGCGAGAATACGCGATGGCGACGTACGAAAACTCGACCTCATCCTCGCAGTCTACGATGGCAAACCTTCTTCTTCTTCTTCTCTTCTTCTTCGTCGCAGATGATGGTGGTGACATTTTGATTAAAAGCGCAAAAGAAAAGTGAAAAGTGAAAAGTGAAGCAAAAAGAGTCTTCCTCAAATAACAACACACAAATATCTACTACGCGAGGCTATAATAATAGTGAGAAACGCTCATTCATCAGTTCTTCTTAGTCCCGGCTTCTTCTCGTTTCGCCGCAAATTCAGGCTCGTGTTCACACATGGCAACGACTGCGGACCGCAATTGCGCGATATTAGCGATTTGTTTCAACAAAAATCCAGGAATAGCGAGAACGATGAATTGCGTCGCGAACGTTCGCAAAGAGCCGACGCCGAGCGTTTTTTGGAGGAACGAATCGAACGTCTCGATGAAGGAAACGCGCTTGATGATCTCTTTCGATATCGGTACGAGACCAGGTATCGCGTTCAACTCTTTATCCTTAGCCATGAACAAACACAGATACAAAACCTCCGTGGACACGCAACACACTCCCATGAATATTCGATTGGCGTAATACAAGCGCAACAATCGAAAGCGACTCTCTCGCATGTCTTTGTGTCCTCTCTTCCCGATGGCCAGTTGCGAGTGCATTTGTAACCAATGCGAGGAAATATCCAAGAATATCAACGATATGCACACAAATTGCATCTCGGAATAAATATTCGACAAGATGATCAACAATCCAGTCGTCGCCAATCGATCGGTGACCATATCCAGCACCGCGCCGAATTCCGTGCACTGGTTACATTTTCGTGCAAAACGACCATCCAACTCGTCGCAAATGAATGAGAGCAAATACGTGAACACGGATATAAATCCCGCGTGGTTTTTTGTGTTTGTTCTTCCACCAGAAGAAGAGTAGTAGAAAGAAACGAAGACTAATAACAGTCGCGCGTACCCGATTATGTTTGGGACGTATACATACACGTTCGAATGTCTCGTGAAGAATGATGATGATGATGATGATGATGATGATGATGATGCATTTTTAGATTTCTTCTTCGATGAATTGGTGAGTGAAATTGATGACTTCCTCACCATCGTTTTCTTCTTTTTAGTCGTCGTCGTCGTCGCGACAACAAAATCGTCCTCTGAATCTGATGAAAACCTCGCCGGAGCGTTGATTTGTCTTCTCGAGGAGGACGGTCTTCGTTCTTTCGTCGTCGTTGACATTTAACTACTCTCTATACTAATAGAGAGAAATTCACCTAAATATACTCGTGTTGAAAATGAAGAAAAAGACTGCAAAATTTTTGGGGAGAAAGAAACAGAGAAAAACCTCGAGTGGAATTCCATCGTAAAACGACGACCACACCATGCACCACCACCAACACGCGACGACGACGATCAACTCTCGCGTTTCAGCTTCCGCTGCTGCGAGCTCCGCGACTCGTAGCACTCGCATAATAAACTTATTAAAAAGTAAAAGAGGAGGAAATCATCATCAGAATCGATTCTTTTCCGCCGGCGCAAAATCATCATCAATCGCAACAACAACAACAACAACAACAACAACACGAAGAACAAGAAGAACAAGAACAAGAACGAGAAGAAGAACAAACGCCACCACCGACGCGAACGAACCACCATCTTCAGGAAAAGAGAATAACAACAACGTCATGCCGTGGGAACAAAACGAGTTGGAGAAGATGAAAAACGTGAAATATTCGCAACCGAGACCGGCGACAAAGAAAAAAATCGAATCCGACAAAGAATACGAACTCTTGAAAACGGAGCTGAAAACTTTAACGCTGAAATACGGCGCGGGATTGACTTTGTATTGTTTACTCGGGTACGGCATCGCGTCGAGTTTTAGCTCTGCGATAGGTGTGATTGGTTCGTACGTATACCTCCAGTTCTTATCCGAGTACGTGGATACGGTGAACGAGGAGCGGGACGGGTATAAGGAGGAGGATTACACGAGGAATTTGGTGTACGAACCGGTGACGGACGTGAAGAAGTTGGTGTTTGGCCCGGAGTCAGTTTTAGGTAAAATTGCGACGATTTATTCGCGAGCGCTGTTTCAGAAGAGGTTGATTGTTCCCGTGGTTGTAGTCGCGTCGGAGTCGTTGTGGAATCACATCCCAGGGCATCCGTTTGATTTTAACTACGGCGTCACGTTGATTGGGTTTTTAACGTACAAGGCGAGCGCGTTAACGGTGACGTATGGAACGTTAAAGCCTTTGTTACAGGAAGACGCGAAGAACGCCGGAAATTGGGAACCGGAAGAAGAAGAAGAAGAAGAAGAAGGTGTCGAGTAATGTATCTTTCGCGACCGTATTAGAAACGTTATGATTATTAGGAGACTATGTATTATTATTGATCTTATTAAACCCAGCCAAAGTTATTGAATTGAAAAATCTCGTTATTAATTTTATTATATTATTATTAATCCTTGTTATACGCGGAGTACGGATCTTTGCTACTCTTGGGCGCAATCGTCACGCCAATTTGTCCTATTTGCGCCTCTAATTCCTCCACGGTCGCTCTCTTGCGCAAAGCGTCTCTAACTTTCACGATCGATCCTTTCCTCCCCGGGACTTGGCCTCGCACGTACACTAAATTTCGTTCGCTATCGATTTTATACACGAAACAGTTCTGGACGGTTCGTTTTCTCCCGCCCATTTGTCCAGCCATTTTCTTCCCTTTAAAGACTCTCCCCGGATCTTGACACTGACCGATCGACCCGTGCGCGCGGTGTTTCTTCGTGTTCCCGTGCGAGGCGGGTTGCCCGGAGAAACCCCACCGTTTCATCGGCCCGGCGAAACCTTTGCCCGAGGTGACCCCTTGCACGTCCACGTACTGTCCAGCAAAGAAATGGTTCGCGTTTAACTCCTCTCCAACTTTATACTCCCTAGCACCTTTAATTTCTACAGTTTCTACATCTAAATTGTTGTTGTCATCATCATCGTCTCCTTCCTCGTCTTCTTTATACATTTTCATCGTCGGCGGCGTCACGCGAAACTCGCTCAGAAACCTTTTAATCGGCACTTGCGCCTTAATAAAGTGCCCGAGCTCTGGTTTGGTCACCGATTTTGGTTTCTTATACCCGCTTCCAACTTGAACCGCGCTGTACCCTTCGTTCTCTTCCGTTTTCACCTGGACGATTTGATTATCGTCGATCCATAAAACCGTCAAAGGGTGTCGTTTCCCCCACTCGTCCCAGTCGCACGTCATGCCTGCTTTCACGGCAATCAACCCGGGTCGTTTCGGTCCAAACCTCTGCGCGGATTTAATGAGCTGTTCTTGCGTTTTGTGCGGTAAAGGGCGTTTGAATAAAGCGTCCACCGCTTTCGCTTGCGAGGCGTACGTTCTTTTATTCGTATTATTCGTTGTTAATTTTGTTGTTGTTGTTGTCGTTGTCGTTCTCGCAAAAATGGCAATCGGGGTTGACGATGATTTTGATGAAAATGATTCCGACGCATCAACATTCAAAGCAACGGAAGAAGAAGAGAAAAAAGCTGATGATTTTGATGTCGACGCGAAAACTGAACCCCACACTCTGCTCATCCTCTCTCTCGCGTTGTTCAACAGCGCAGCAGCAGCCTCAGCAGAAGCAGCAGCAGAAAAGGAAGGATTTGTTGCAGCAGCAGCGCGTCTCAACATGATTTGCCTTCTCTTGATGTTTTTTTTTGCGGCTCCTTCCTTCTCTGAAAATAATTTAATCGATCGATTATTGATTTTTGCGTTCGTCGTTTCCAAAAAAATTTCTTTCTTTTTTTGTTGTGTTTTTCTCCTTTTTTTGTCGCGTACTTTTTCACATCTCTCAACACAAAAGCTACCACGCGCAAAGTAAAATTA
>Ga0255775_1002534_pt1 | contig 15835 bp, 19 predicted proteins | sample 011ome_26_FD_179973 | JGI IMG/M metagenome (GOLD analysis project Ga0255775, IMG submission 179973) | Coastal salt marsh microbial communities from the Groves Creek Marsh, Skidaway Island, Georgia - 011511BT metaG (version 2) | ecosystem: Environmental > Aquatic > Marine > Intertidal zone > Salt...
CTTATGTATTTGATAAAGTAACTGATATGGTAGAAGCTAGAGAAGATGCATTCTTCATTGGTGATGTAACTGATTATAACGATTCAATTGATTTGGCAGTAGAACAAGGACAAGCAGTTGATTCTAACTATGTTGGTACATACTACCCATGGGTTAAGACAATCGATTCAAGAACAAACAAACTTACAACTGTCCCACCATCAGTATTGATGCCAGGAATATACGCTTCTAACGATGCAGTTGCAGCTGAATGGTTCGCACCAGCAGGTTTAAACAGAGGTGGAGTTGTAGGAGCAGTTAGTGTATTGAACAGATTAACACATGCTGAAAGAGATACATTATATGAAGGAAAAATCAACCCAATCGCTCAGTTCCCTGGAGAAGGTATCGTAGCATTTGGACAGAAAACACTTCAAGACCGTTCATCGGCACTTGATAGAATCAACGTAAGAAGATTATTAATCAAAGTGAAGAAATACATTGCATCTACTTCAAGATACCTTGTATTCGAACAAAACACTTCTCAGACAAGAGGTAAATTCTTGAATACTGTTAATCCTTATTTAGAAGGAATCCAACAAAGACAAGGTTTATACTCATTTAGAGTAGTAATGGATGAATCTAACAACACACCAGATGTAATCGATAGAAACATCTTGGCAGGGGCTATTTACTTACAACCTACTAAGACGGCTGAATTCATTGTAATTGATTTCAACATTCTACCGACTGGGGCTAGTTTCACCGCATAATTAGAAAAATAATAAAAACTATATTTATTAGTATAATAGGAGAATAAACAAAATGGCAGAAGTATTAGAATTTAACGATATGTTCTACACCAATTTCGAACCAAAGATGAAGAATCGTTTCATCATGGCAATCGATGGTATTCAATCATATCTTATCAAGGCAGCTAACAGACCTTCAATTCAATTTGAAAAGGTTACACTTGACCACATTAATGTTAAAAGACAGTTAAAAGGTAAAGGTGAATGGCAAGATATCGAAATTACATTATTTGACCCAATCGTACCGAGTGGAGCACAACAAGTAATGGAATGGGTAAGATTATCTCATGAATCAATCACAGGTCGTGATGGATATGCAGATTTCTACAAAAAGGATGTTGATATCTTTATGTTAGGACCAGTTGGTGATAAAATTGAAAATTGGAAACTTAAAGGAGCATTCATCCAATCCGCAAACTTCGGTTCGTTGGAATGGGCAAGTGCAACTGATGTTGCTGAAATTACTCTAACATTATCGTATGATTACGCAATTTTAGAATACTAATACAATACTCCATTTTACTATACAGAAAGAGTTCTCTTGTTGAGAACTCTTTTTTTTTCAACTTTTTTGAAATTATATATTTATATACAAACAAATTAAAATAAAAGTTTATGGCAAATTTTGAATTTCCAACGGAAGTAATTGAACTTCCATCACAAGGAAAGGTTTATCCCGAAGGACACCCATTATCAAAGGGTACTGTGGAGATTAAGTATATGACCGCTAAGGAAGAAGATATACTTGCTTCACAAAATTTGATAAGAAGGGGGGTGGTACTTGATAAGTTATTCGAATCGGTGGTTGTAGAACCTGGTTTAGATATTGGTGATATATTCATTGGTGATAAAAACGCAATCTTATTAGCAACTCGTGTATTGGGATATGGTAAGGATTATCAAGTAGAAGTAAATGACCCATTCACACTTGAACCTCAGAAGGTAATAATTGATTTATCGGCTATTCAGATTAAAGAAATTGACTTTTCTAAATTAAATTCTAATAATCTATATGAGTTTGAACTACCTATATCTAAAAAGATAGTAAAAGTAAAGTTGTTAACTCATAAAGATGAATTGGCTATAAATGCTGATATTCAAGCAATGAATCGTTTATCCAAAGGTAATGATTCTGTTTCTCAAGATGTATCAACTCGTTTACGTTATATGATTCAAGAGGTAGATGGTAACACAGAACGTGGATTTATTAACAAATGGGTTCAGAATAACCTATTAGCACGAGATAGTAGAGCGATTAGAAACTTCGTGAAAGAAATTTCACCTGATTTGGATTTAAAATATGAATTCACATCAGATATAACTGGTGAGACGGAGGCACTTGATATCCCATTTGGGATAGGGTTTTTTTACCCTTCCGAGTGATTATAGTATTAAACTTCATTCTCAGATTTGGGAAATGGTTAACTATGGAAATGGTTTCAATTGGACAGAAGTTTATACGATGCCAATCCATTGGAGAAAGTTTTATTTTAAAAAACTTTTAGATGCCAAGAAAAAGGAGAAGGAAGAATACGATAAAAGTAGTAAGAGTTCTAAATCAAAAGGACCTGGAGTAAGAGTGAGGAAGTAAATTTCCTCACTTTTTTTGTGCTCTATATTTATAGTAGTATAAAACTATAAAGGAAAATCCTATATGTCAAACGAAAAATTAAATGAAGGGTTATTTGGAGCTGCTAAGAAGTTCTCCGATGCATTTTTTGATGGATTGAAATCAAATGTAACAAACACTGCATTAAATACTGCCAAAAAACGAGGATTCCCACCAAAACTTCAAAAACAATTGGATAAGGTGGATAAAGAATCTAAAGAATTGTTAAGACAACTTGCTGATTATCAGGCAAAGAACAAATAATAGGAGTCTAAAATGGCAGATAGTAGATTAGAACAATTAAAAAAATTATCAGACCAGCAACAAAGGTACCAAAAATTACTTGAGATGCAGGAAAAATCTGGTAAGGATTATTCTGCCTCATTAGAAAAGCAATCAAAAAAGATAAAAGAACTTGCAAATACCTTAAAAAGTATTAATAGTTCTAATTCAAAATTTTTAGGTGAACAAGAAGTTGGTATAAGTTCTATCGGTTCTTCAATGCAGAGTTTAAAAGATGCTCAAAATAGTGTTTTAAGTACAACTTCATCATTGGGTACTTTAAATGAAGCACAAAGAGAAAGTATCTCATCCATTCTTTCCGATACAAGAGATTTGGCTTCATTGAACGCAGAAGATACAAATCAGATATTAGAAAAAAACGAATCACTTGAACAACAATTACAAGTTGCAAGTTCGTTATTTGGTGTAAATAGTCAAATAGTTGAAGAATTACGTGCACAAGTACAAACTGGAAATCAGTTAGCTAAGTTAACCGAAGATGAACAGAGACAGTTAGAAAAACAACTTGCAGCATATAAAGGAATAAAAGATGCAATTGGTGGTGTATTGAATACTGCTTCAGCACTTCTTAAAACCACAGGAGGTATCGTAGGTGGTTTAGTTATTGGAATGGGATATGTTACCGAAGCCCTTGGTAAAACTACTCGTGAAATGGGTGGTTTTTTAGGAGGACTTACTGGTGCAACATCACAAGTAACTTTATTAGGTACAATTTTCCCACAAGCACTTGATTCAGCAAAAGGATTATCGAGTGAATTTGGTGGATTAAACGATTTATCTTTTCAAACCCAACTTAACACTAATCTCATGGCAACGAACATGGGTATTAGTGGACAAGAAGCCGCTGCCCTAACTGGTAACTTCGCTAGGTTGAATGGAGGTTCTATTCAAACGGCTCAAAACCTTGCAGCATCTACCAAAGAATTAGCAAAAGCAAACGGATTAATGCCATCTCAAGTAATGGCTGATGTAGCTGGTTCTGCACAGGCATTTGCTGAATATGGAAAACAAGGTGGTAAGAATATAGGTGAGGCCGCAGTTGCAGCTGGAAAACTTGGGGTGAATATGAGTACTCTTACTGGAGTAACTGATAACCTTTTGGATTTCGAATCATCTATAACAAAAGAATTGGAATTGGGTGCAATGTTAGGTAAGAATATCAACCTTAACAAAGCAAGACAATTAGCATATGAAGGACAAATTGGGGCATCTGTAAAAGAAGCTCTTAATCAAATGGGTGGTATTGAAGCTTTCAATAAAATGGATATTTTCCAAAAAAGACAAGCTGCAGCTGCATTAGGATTATCAACAGACCAACTTCAAAAGATGGCCAGTAACATGGATAAGTTGAATGATGATGGTACTATGCAACTATCTACATTTGATTCTATGACAGAATCTCTTACAACATTTGCAACTGGACCATTAGGTTCTACACTTAAAGGATTGGGTTCAGGTATAATAGCAGTTGGTCAAATGAACATGGGATTAAAATCATTTGGAACTTCTATATGGGGTATGGTTAAAGGATTGGGTATGGGATTAAAAAAATTAGTTATGTACCCTATTCATTTAGCAAAAGCTGCTGCTATTAAAGTTGGTGGTATGATGGGAATTGGTGGTAGCGCTGTTGGTGGTGTTGGTAAAGTGGCAAGTAAGGCAACAGAAGTAGTTGGTGCTGGTGCTAACGCAGTTAAAGGTGCTGGTGTTGGGGTAAAGCTAACTTCTCTTGCTACTGGATTATCTGCTATGGGAACACCACAAGTTTTATTTGGTGCTGCTAACTTAATCCCAACTGGATTGGGATTCCTTACGGTATTACCTGGGTTACCTGGTATGCTTGGAGTAGGAGCTCTTGGTACAAAGGCTGGTACTGGTTTAATGAATTTGGCAATAGGTTTAGGATTCATGGGTAATGGTACAATTACAGCTGGTGCTGGTAATTTAGCTCTTGCTGGATTAGCATTTACTTTAATGACTGCTGGTATAATAGGTATGGGTGCTATTGCACTACTTGGTCCTGCCATTGGAGTTGGATTAGGTGCAATTGCTGGAGGATTGGTTTCATTGGGTAATCCTGCTGTTGCTTTATTTGCTGCAATTGGTGTGGCTATTTTAGGTGGATTATCACTTGCGCTTATGGGAGTTGGATACGCATTAGGATTAGCCGCTCCATTTATAGAAGCAATAGGGTCCGTTATCACAAGTGTATTCCAAGGTATTGCAACTGTAATACCTGTAGCTACCGCGAGTATAATTTCACTAATGGATAGTATTACTTTGGAGAAAGTAGGTGCTATTGCATTATTATCTCTGGCATTTATGGGACTGGCTTATTCATTGATGTTCTTAGGTTCTGCTGGGTTATTTGCTCTACCTACTTTGTTAGGTATTGCTGCCGCATCTGCTGGTATTGCACTTGTAGCAGAATTATTTGGATTGGGTGGAAATGGTGAAAGTAGTGGAGAAGAAGCTGGTGGGTTAGAAGAAGGTTCATTATCAGAATACCAATCCCAAATGTTGGAAAATATGAAACTATTGATAGCAGCAACTACAGCACCAAAAGAATTTATAATGGATGGACAAAAATTTGGTAGTTATATCACTAAACAACAAAAGAGAGATACTACTAATACTATCGTAAAGAAATAAAGTTAGGAATATAAAGAATGGCAACATTACGAGACTTATTTAAAGGTTCACCACAAGACAAATCAGTTAAGGCTGATAAGGAAACCTTCATAGAACAAGAAACTTCAGGAATACGTGTTAAATCACTTGTGGAGTTGAACAATCCTCTTATCTATGGTAATGAGGCAGCTCGTATTTCCCTTCGTTCTACTCCTGATTTGGAGAAAATGAAAAACGGTACTGGTACTACCGCAGGTGATGGTGGATTGGTAGGTAGTAAAATCACAGAAGCTCGTGATTTTGTAAATGATGAATTAGGAATTCCAAAAGGATTGATTCCAAGTGAAGTTGTAAGTGAAATAATTGATAGTAAACCAAATAAAAAAGGTGAAGGTTCTATAAATAATTCACAAACACCAATTACTAAAGATTTGTATGGACCAAATGGAAAAGAAGTTGGTAAGTTTTTAAAACAATCAGGTGGGGGTAACCCAACTACAATTGGAAAGCAAGCATTAGGTAGTGGTATTTCTTTTGCAAAAGACAAATTAAGAGGTGCTCTATTTGGTGAAGGTCAAGAAGCCGGAACTTCTAATGGTGGTAAACAATATGCAGTAGAATATACAAGTAATGATAGAACATATAGTGATACTAATACATCTAAAAAATTATCTAAACAAGAGGATATTTTTGAAGATTTAAAAAAAGCCAATAATGGTAGAATGGACTTGACTCTTGTTTCACCTACATATGGTGTAGTTAGAGGACCTAATTTCAAGTATGGAACCCCAAAAGGTCAGTATGGTAAAACAAAATATGCATTCGGTTCAACTGAAGGTTCTTATGCTAATGGTGGTGGGGCTCGTGTTAATAACTCACCATTAGAAGAATATACTAAGGGTAAGGAAGCTGGTTTAATAGAAAATTATTATGGAATTGGTAAACAAGATACACTAAACAAATTAACTGTTAGTGATTTGGCCAAATACACCATAGATGATGATGGAGTTGTTAAAGATGGTGAAACTGTAATAGGTAGAGATTTAATTCCATTTAATATTGGAAAACGAGGGGGAACTAAAATTCCATTTCGTGCAACCATAACTGGTCTTACTGAAAATGTATCACCTTCGTGGAATGGTAATAAATTTTTAGGAAACCCATTTAATTTTTACACATATAGTGGAGTTGAGAGAAGTACTTCTTTTAATTTTACAATTTTTTGTTTATCACCAGCTGAATTAACTTCAAATTGGGAAAAGATACAACAACTTACAAAGATGACATACCCATCTATAAATTCTAACAACTTGGTAAATCCACCATTGATACAATTTAGATTGGGGGATATATATTATAATAAAGATGGGTTTATTGATTCATTGACATATACAATGCCAGATAATGGTACTTGGGAAACTGATGGAGATTTAGGATATCTACCAAAAATTATCGAAGTGGCAATCAGTATTAAGTTAGTAGAAACTCCTGCATCTATGTCAAATTTATATGGGTATAAATTATCAGAAGAGGCACTTAAAACTCAAAAAGAATTATTATCCGAAAAACAAACACAATTTGATGAAAATCAGAAAACATCAAATACTCCATCATATACTCCAAAAGCCGATACTGGACTTACTCCACGTGGGGTAAAAATAATAAAAACCGATATTAAACCAAAAGCATCTACTGATATGAGTGGACTATTGGGTAGAAGTGGTATTTCTCAGACTCCTGTACAAAAAGAATTGGGTATAGAACCTGCAATTACTTCGCAATCATCCGTATCCGATAAATTAGGTGGTAAAACTCCAATTGAATCTATGAAAGATGAGTTGGCTAATAGTTCATTTACATCTGGACAATTATCTTCAAAACAAAGTTTCTTTTTAAAACACAACGATGCGAAGGTAATTTCTAAAAAAGATGCAACTTCATTGGTTGACCCACGTGTAAAATGGAATTTAACAGGAGATAAGTTAGATGCATTTGAAGCTCCTGGATTATTATGTATGGTTGGTACTCATAAAGTATATAAACAAAAACAAGTTGAATTCCACTCTTCAAATGGAATACATAGTTGGAGTGTATATATTTAATAAGGAAAAATTATGGCAAATAGATATAATAGAATTGGTACAAGAAAATTAAACGATGGTAGAGTGGTATATCGTAGTAATAGGTATCCCAATATACCAAAGAGTAATGATGATATTTATGTAATAACTCAAGGTGGTGATAGATTGGATTCTCTTGCTAATGATTATTATAGTGATTCATCATTATGGTGGATTATTGCTTCTGCTAACAATATTCATGATGCTGCATTTGCAGTACCTGATGGAACTGAATTAAGAATACCATCAAATTATTTAAAAATAGTATCTGATTTTAATAAACAATAAGTTATGAGTGGATTTCCTAATCTATCAAATATTGATTCCGTAATATCTAAAACTATCAAAGATAGAGCAGGTGATAATTTAGCGGTATCATCTTTACTACCATGGTTTCGTAGTGTTTCTTTGGTTGGTGCTGGTTTGATAATAGAATCAACTACCTCGGATGATAACATGTCAACACGATATGGTACAAATGGTAGTTCTGGTAGAGTTGGAAAAAGAGCCGATAATACAACATCAGTTTATGCACAAAATGATGTTCGTAGTAACAGACCATCCCCAACTATATCTTCGTTATCTATACAGAATGGTTCGGAGGGGTTGACACGTAAATGTAAATTTACTATTACATGTTACACCAAAGGTCAAGCTCAGAAAATGATTCAACATTTTTTAGAACCTGGATATTATGTTTTAATTGAATGGGGTTGGAATGTTTCAAAATCTCATAATCAAAAAGCAGGTAGTGGTGGTGTAGTTGGAGTTTGTGATATGATTCAGTATCAAAATTTAGGAGTATTAAAAGATAAAAGAGCTGAATCAGAGGGAACTTATGATGCATTCTTAGGAATAGTAACTGGTGGCCAAATGGCATATGGGTCAGATGAAACATATGAAGTTCAAGTAGAATTAACATCTCAAGGAGAACTCCCATCGTATTTATCAGAACACAAAGGTACACCTGTAAATTCACAACAAGCTGCAAGTGGAATAAAATTTACCCCTAAACAGATAGAAGATGCATCTGAAAATTCCGATAACATTGGTTTATCATTATTTATGCAGATGTACAATAAATTACCACTTGTTAAACAAATTGGTAATATTAAAAATTTAAAAGATGGTGTTGACAGTCGTGGTATTCCATGGACAGAAGCTTCTAATTTTTTAAATATGGATGATTATTTACGTGAAGATTATGTAAAAAAATTAACTGATACTGTTATAAACTCGGATGAGGGAGATGACCGTGAATTGAGAGTTCCAAACGATACACCATTACTTTCAGATGATACTTTTATTAGATTTGAACTTGCATATAAAATATTAACAACTACTGTTGCAGAAAAAAAATTAGAAAACATATGTCCTGCCTATAAAACAAAGAATAGTAAAACATTAGAGATACAATCAATAAAGTCAATTGATATCGAGCATACATTATGTAGAGCACACAGACATATATTCTCAACTAATAAAAATAAACTATATATATCTAATAAGAATTTACCAGATTTTGGATTAGCAGACGCACTATCCGCAGACCCAAGTGGTTCTTTATTTCTTTTTCCTGATAATGGAAAATTTGATGAAACCGATTTTATAGATGGACACCCAACAACCCATCCTCAATCTAAAAAAGAAAATCTACCAGATAAAAACTTTTATTTTCCAAAAATAACTGATACATTTTTAGATGCATATCCATTTGATGATACTATAAAGCCATTTGAGGGTAAGGCATATGAACATGGATATTTAAAAGATTTATATATCAACTTTGATTTTTTCATAGAGTGTATGGAAAAAAGTGGATATGTTTTATATGAAGTTTTACTTGATATGTTAAATGGGTTATCATCATCGGTTAATTTATATTGGGATTTCCAAATTGTAGCAGGTGCTAGTAGTGATTGTGGAAATGAGCAAATGAGGGTAGTTGATAAAACCTTTCTTGGATTGAGTAAAGGTGCAACTAAAAAAAATGATAGTGGTATACCTGATATTGTAAAAACCTCGTTTCAATCAATAGGAGTTAATTCTGTCTTTTTAGATGCAGATTTTACTATGGATATTCCAAAGGAAACTGCTAATATGGTAATTGCACAACGTAATGACAAAACAGCAAAGGATTCAGATGGAAACCCAAGTACTCCAAGTGATTCTCCTGGTTCTTCTATGGAGGCCTCATCTTTGAATTTTGATACTGGATTATTTCAATCACAACCCGATAAAGTAGGTGAAAAATTAGATTCTATTAATTTAGAAATAACTGAAAATGATAAGGAAATTGCAAAGGCACGTAAGGAAGCGGAAATTAAACAAGCGAAAGAAGATGAGGAAAACGATAGTTGGTTTGATTATAGTGATGTTAAAGCAAAGTTCGCTAAAGGTTGGGATAATACTAAAAATGTGGCACAAAGTGCATGGGATTCCATTGGGTCAAGCACTGGATTCTGGACACCTGAAGCAGAACAAGAAGCACGCGAAGCTAATTATGATTATTTTGTAAACAAAGCAGGAGTTTTTCCAAGAGGTATTGATAGAAATGATGTAATGAGAGCAGATGGTGGTTTTTGGGGTACCTTAACCGCAGCATTTACTACTGATTATAAGGTAGGTGTGTCATCTGTTCTTTGGGTTGGTACTTATGACGACCCTCAATTATTAAAACAATTTGAAACTTGTGATTTTAAAAATCATAAATCAGAAGGTGGGGGAGACCATACTTTGAATCCGGTATTACTACCTATAAAATTTAACTTCACTATCCATGGTGTGAGTGGATTAAAAGTTGGTGATATATTTACCATTACTGATTTACCTGATAAATACACAAATAGAGTATTTCAAATTACTCAAATTGAACATGAAGTTGCTGATATATGGACTACTAAGGTTGAATCTCAAATGAGGAATATATAATATGGATATATCAAGTCAATATAATAAGTTAAGAAAGCCTGATTTAAAAGCGGGCCCTACCAAAATTAAATCTTTTTTACCAAAACCAACTGATGTTGATTATACACGTGGTTATATTAAAAGATATTTTGCACAAAAAGTAAATGATTTAAATTCACCTATACGTGAGATATCGAGTGATGATTATATAAAGGTATCAAATAACTCATTCTATAACACGACTTCGTTAAAGTGGAGAATTACGGGCCCTATTAAAAGTAATTCAAGTATAGGTACATCTGAAAAAACCGTTTCAGAGTCAAATCAAATATCAATCCGTTTAGCATCATCAAGTATTAAAAATTTAAAATTATATTTACCAAATCTTTTACAATTTCATAAATAATATATATTTATATAAAATAAGTTACATATGGCATTTAAACATCTCACCAATGAAGAAATCCAACAAATGACCTTTGATTGGAGGTATAGGGGATTTACTACACTAGAATTGCTCACAGAAGAAGAATGTGATGAAATTAACGAAGAACTTGAAAGACTTCGTCAAGAAAGACAACTAACTACCAAAGAAGATGGTGAAGAATGGGGAGAATGGGACCCGTTTGCATACCCCCACAAATTATCAGATAAATTGGCAGCACTATTTTCACATCCAAAGTTAATAGAGGCTTCTGAATTTTTAATGGAAGGTGAGATTGTTGGTATGCAATCTTGGGCATATTTTAAACCACCTGGCCAATTGGGTAGGGACCAACATCAAAATGCATTCTATACTGGATGTGGCCATAACGAAATTATCAACACTGCCATTGCATTAGATAATCATGATGAACTAAATGGTGCGGTTTGGAATTATGAAGGTTCTCATAGATTACCAATACTTCCAATTGAAGTCGATGAAGAGCGTACTAAAACAAATCCTAAGTTTTGGAGAAACGAACGAGGTAAACCTTGTATAATGCCAGAAGGTCATGATTTTAAAAAGATTGAAGGAACTATGCAAAAGGGACATGTAGTATTACTTCACTCACATTGTGTACATGGTTCAGAAGAAAACAAATCAGATAGATTCAGACGAAACTTTTTAGGTGGATATCTTAAAAAAGGAGCTCCCTTTAATCAAGGAACTCATATGAAGCGAGAACCCATTGATATGTACGAACTTCGTAGTAAACATTGGGGAGAATAAATTGTTACAAATATAACAAAATAATTTAAAGAAAGTTGGTAAATCATTAGGATATACCAACTTTTTTTTGTATATTTACTTTGTAAATGAGAGTTAATTAAAACCATAAACTATGAACTATAAAAGATTTAACAGACACGAATTATTTGATAAATTCCTAATGGAATATCATTCAACTACTATTAAAAGAGCTACTGATTATATTTGGGAAACTCAAAAAGAAGTAATGACTGAATTAGAAAACTTACTTTGTGGTATTTGGGATGGATACCTTTACGATGAATTACTTACCAAGGCTCTAATCCTTCCAACAGAAGATTACAGACGAGTTGAAGATATTGTTCAGTTAATCAACGAACATATCGAATCAAATGGTGAAAATACAACCCAAAAATTTTAACAAAATTTTAACATTTGAGATTTGGTAAAACCAATAAAATGTTGTATATTTACTATGTAAGATTGAGAGAGATAAAACACTTTAAAACCCTAAAATTATGAATTATTTAATACACCCACAAGATTTAGTTTTCAGAGCCAAAAGTAGAATCGAAGGATTCGTTCAAATGATTGGAGATGAGGAAATTCCACAATGGGATTTATTACAAACTTCACTTGAAATTGTAGAAGAGTGGAGTTCTGATTGGGATGAGGACCAAGGTTTTGGTTCTTCTGATGGAACATACCTTCTAAAAGATTTTATCGATACTGTAATTGGCGACTATACCAATGGTAAATACAAAACCGATTTTATTCCAAGTTTATCAGTAATAAAACTTTAACAAAATTTTAACATTTTAAATTTGGAAATACCAACATTTATTCGTATATTTACTATGTAATAAAGATTGAGAGATAAATAAAACTTAAAACATTAAAACCCTAAAATTATGGCTACTAAAAAAATCAAAATCAACTACTTAAATCAAGAATTCCTTTTACCTGAGAATGCTCTTCAAAAAGATTCTTACGATGGTAGTAATTATATCTACATGGGAGCAAAACATTGTGCTTCTGTTATCAAACAATATGTAACTAAAAATCACCCATCAATCAAAGTATGGGCTACTTCTGATGTTTATAGTGGTGGTTCTTCTACTCGTATCAACATCTCTAACCATGATGGTAGTTCAGTTTCAGATAAAATTGACCAAGATGTTAACGCATTCGCCAACTCGTTAAAGGCTGGTAAGTTTGATGGTATGTACGATATCTACGAATATAGAGAAGATAAAGTTGAAACTAAGAATGGAACTCCTTTAAAGTATTTCCCATCTTATATCTTCGTTGAGAATAGACCTAAATGGGGTTCTGTTGAATATTGGTTAAATGAGTACAATCTGTACAAAGAAAACCTTAACAACCCTGATTACTCAAGAATGGTTGAGATGGTTTCTAAATATGGTTCGTTCTTAGAATACAACAAACAATTCATGAACAAGAGTCAGTATAACAGATGTAAATTAATTTTAAAATAATATAGTATGGGATTAGATATGTACCTCAATAAAAAAACCTATGTGAAATATTGGGAACACAATGGTGATGATAATTACGAAGTAATCGTAAAGAAGGCTGGTAAAGTTGTTGAAAGTATCAATACCAAACAAATTACCAACATCGAAGAAGGAGTTGGATATTGGAGAAAGGCCAATGCAGTTCACCAATGGTTCGTAGATAATGTACAAGGTGGTGTTGATGAATGTCAAGAATCGTATGTATCTGCCAGTAAATTACAAGAACTATTAGATATCTGTCTATATATTAAAAAGGATAATAAATTGGCAGAAGAACTACTACCAACCGAAGATGGATTCTTTTTCGGCCCTACTGATTACGATGAGTGGTATTTACAGACAATTGACCAAACTATTGAAATCTTAGAAAAGTTAGATTTAGAAAATACAACTGATGATTTTTACTATCAGGCATCTTGGTAAACAAAAAAGGTCGAGTACCCAAGTGGCCTAAGGGGATGGATTGCAAATCCACTATTCGTAGGTTCGAATCCTACCTCGACCTCTATATTTATATTTTATGTACAACAATGCAACCTTTGTAGATGCCCAACAATTGAAATTTCTAAAAGAAATGGATAAATGGTTATCTACTACAAATTTCTCAAATGAAGAAGAACTGAAAATCTCAATAGAAGTTCGTACCTTAATTTCTAAAATAGAAGAAAAGGGGTATTACTACGAAAGTGAGGCAGAGATTCTAAACATCATGAGACACGAATATATTAAACATAAAAAGAACAACCCAAAGAAGCGATTATGAGAAAATTAATTTGGAAATTATACAACGAAAATATGATTTCAATTGAAGTTGCAAACCTACTCTTAGATAAGTATGATGAATAAATTAGATAAACAATACCAAGATTTACTTCAAGATATTCTTGATAACGGAATAACCAAATCAGATAGAACTGGTACTGGTACAATTTCTGTATTCGGTAGACAGATAAGACACAACCTTAACGATGGGTTTCCACTACTAACTACCAAGAAAATGGCCATCAAAACTATGATGACTGAATTGAAATGGTTTCTTAAAGGAGATACCAACATCAAATATTTGGTTGATAATGGATGTAACATTTGGAATGGAGATGCTTATAAAAAGTACTTAGATACTTTTACCGAAACGTTTGGAACTGAAGGTGAATATGATGTCTACCCATTATCTGAATCCGAGTTTATTGACGAGATAAAAACTGATGATAAGTTTGCAGAACAGTATGGTGAGTTAGGACCAATTTATGGTAAACAATGGACTGATTGGAATGGTATAGACCAAATTTTAAATCTTATCAATTCATTAAAAAAGAATCCAGATTCTCGTAGATTAATGGTATCAGCTTGGAATGTAGGTGAGTTACATGAGATGACTTTACCACCTTGTCATTATGGATTTCAAGTTTATACAAGAGAGTTAAATTTGGATGAGAGGATAGAGTACTTAAACAAAACTTCATTAACTAAATCTTCAGATTGGTTATCCGAACAACTAGATCAAGTAATGGTCCCTAAACGAGCAATCTCATTAATGTGGAACCAACGTTCAGTAGATACATTTTTAGGACTTCCATTTAACATTGCTTCTTATGCTATGTTATTAGAATTACTAGCTTATGAAGTGAATATGGTACCTGATGAATTAATTGGTAATCTTGGAGATGTTCATTTGTATAAAAATCATATTGAACAAGCGAAAGAACAAATTAGTAGAGAACCAATGGAGTTCTTACCCAAATTAAAATTAAATAATGTGGATATATTAAGTGGTGAATTTGATTATGAAATTTTACACTACCATTCTCACCCAACAATTAAAGCACCTTTATCAAATTAAGAATATGACAACAAATCAATTAAAACAAATTCAAGAAGAATTGATAAAACTGAAGGCACAAGATGTGGTATCAGTTAAGGATAAGTTAAAAATCCAAAAATTACAACAATCTTTTGATTCTATTATTAATCGTGAAGAATAATTTGGATAATCCAAATAATTATCGTATCTTTGTATAATTAATCAAACCACCATGTACTGGTTCAAACGAAAATATCAACAAATCAAACGAGTAATCGATTTCCTTCCTATAATATGGAACGGATTCGATTTTGATTATATTTACTCAATCGAACTTTTCAAGAAACAATTGGAAAGACAAGCATCATTCTTAGAATCAGATAGAGCACTTACTTTAGAAGCACAAAACAATGCAAAGAAAATAAGAACTGCAATCCGATTAATGGATATTGTATATGATGAGAAATATGTTGAAGATGTATTTACTCATTTAGAACAAACCTATGGAGAATCTAAAATGGATTTCGTAGATACTGGTGAGGATTCTAAATTTGGTGGTGAACGATTATACACTCTGAAAATAACTAATCAGAATGCAATTAATGAGATTCACCAAGATAAGATTAACCAAGAACGAGGTGAGTTAATTAAACTTGCTAGAGATAAACAAAAACGTGCCCACAAAATCTTGTGGAAGTACATAGAACATAACATTCAAAATTGGTGGGATTAATGGAACCAAAAGAAAAAGCAAAACAACTATACGATAAATGTTTCGATAGATATTGTACTGAGTTATCTTATGATAAAAATCATAGTAAGGCTAAATCCATTTCATTGGATATGGTTGATGAAGTATTAAGATTCGGTAACCAGTTGAATTTAAGAGAACCCATGATGTATTGGAATTCAGTAAAACACGAAATAAACAAGTTATAAT
>Ga0255775_1002538_pt1 | contig 15820 bp, 14 predicted proteins | sample 011ome_26_FD_179973 | JGI IMG/M metagenome (GOLD analysis project Ga0255775, IMG submission 179973) | Coastal salt marsh microbial communities from the Groves Creek Marsh, Skidaway Island, Georgia - 011511BT metaG (version 2) | ecosystem: Environmental > Aquatic > Marine > Intertidal zone > Salt...
ATGCTCTTGTTGGCGACTACCTAATTTAAACGATCTAGTTGTTTTATCAATTTCCTCTTCCAGTCCATATATAAACTCATCTTTTTCATATATCGGCAAACCTCTAAAAGATAATACTGGATTATTGTGAATATTGCCTTTTGGTGTAATCATTAATGTGACTTCCAAATAACCGTTTGCACTTAGATTTTTTCTATCTTTTATAGATTGGGAATCCTCTTCCACACTAATATTTCCATCAAGATATAGTCTGCCGCTAGGTGCTTTATCATAAACTTCTGGTTGGTTTCCTGGATATAATTTTACAATATCACCATTTTCAACTTGAACAGGATATGGAACTTGCATTTCTTTAGCAAAATTAATGTGCTCAATCATATGTCTGTGTTCACCATGAACTGGAATTACACATTTAGGTCTAACCCACTCATACATATCTTTTAGGTCATCTCTATTTGGGTGACCAGAAACATGAACAAACTCACTTTCTTCTGAAATAACTTCTATGCCATCTTTAACAAGTTGATTATGTAGCTTATATAATTTTTTTTCATTACCTGGAATTATTTTTGAGGAAAAAATAACTGCATCACCTTTTTCAATAAATACATCTGGATGAACATAGCTTGAAATACGCATCATTGCACCCATTGGCTCTCCTTGACTGCCTGTACACAAATAAACCATTTTTTCTCGTGCAATATTTTTTGCTTGTCTTGGATCTATTGGTTCAATAGTGTTTTGAAGGTAACCACATTGCCTAGCAGCTTTATAAATTCTATGCATAGATCTGCCCACTAAAGATATTTGTCTTCCAGTTTTCTCTGCACAATAAAAAGCAGTTTCCATTCTAGCTACATTTGATGCAAAAGAAGTAATAATAATTCTCTTTTTTAGTCTGCTCATTATGTTAAGCATACTTTTTCTAACATCAAGTTCTGAACCTGATCTTCCTACACTAAAAACATTAGTCGAGTCACAAATCATGGCAAGCACACCTTCATCGCCAATTTCTTTTAATCTTTTAGAATTGATATCTTCTCCAATTAATGGGTTTGGATCAACTTTCCAGTCGCCAGTATGTAAAACTACTCCTGCTGGAGTTTTTATTCTTAATCCATTTGGCTCAAGTATCGAGTGCGTTAAAGTTATATATTCGATATCAAAAGGTTCTAACTTAACTTTACCATTTAGTTGAACAATTTGAAGATCTTTGGTTATATCTATATGCTTTTCTTTAAATTTTTCTTTTACAAGCAAGGCTGTGAATGGTGTTGCAAATATCTTACATTTTAAATTAGGCCATAAATGAGCTATTGCTCCAATGTGGTCTTCATGAGCATGGGTTAAAACTATACCTAATAAATTATCTTTTCTCTCAACTATAAACCCTGGATCAGGATATATCAGATCTACGCCTGGCAATGTATCATCTGCAAATGTTACACCAATATCAACCATTATCCATTTATGATCTCCAGGTTGTCCATAACCAAAAAGGTTCATGTTCATGCCAATTTCGCCAGATCCACCTAGTGGACAAAATAATAATTCGTCTTTCATATTATTGAATCAATTTAGAGGCTTTAAATAAACCCTTAATAGTGATGTCTTTATTATGTATTACTTTCGTTTTAATTGAACTTTTAAATAACTCTGAAAATCCTCCAGTTATAAATACTTTAAAAGATTTTCTAGTCTCTTTAATAATTAAATTAATGATATTGTCAATTAATCCAGCATAACCCCAAAAAAAACCAGATCTAACAGCGGATACAGTATCAACTCCAATAACCTTTTTAATTTGTTTTAGATTAATTTTGGGTATTAAGGTTGCTCTATCAGACAATGTATTAAGTGAAAGTCTTATACCAGGCGAAATTATTCCACCTTTATAAGTATTTTTAATAAGGACATCAAAAGTTGTGGCTGTTCCAAGGTCTAAAATAATAAAATTCTCTTTGTTATTAATTACGCTAAGAGCATTAGCTAAACGATCAGATCCCACTTGATTGAAGTTTGCTTCAATATTTAATAATTTTTTTAATTTCAAATCTTTGATTTCATGGATTGTGGTTTTGGTTTGTTTCTTTATAAAAAATTTGATTTTCTTAAATGAGCTAGGCACTACACTGCAAAATAAAATTTTTTTAATTCTACTAAAATTTACTTTTTTCTTATTAAAAATTTTAAAAATATTTTTTTGGTTAATTTCTTTTGTAATTAAATTAAATCTTTTTAAAATTTTACCATTGAAGTTAACAATACAAATTTTAGTTTCAGTATTTCCAATATCACCAAGTAATATCATCTATTTAATTATTCTATTTATATTTTTTTCAAATATAGATTTTAGCTTATTTTGAAATTCATTTTTATCAATTTTTTTTTTAATTAATTCAAAAAGATTGGTTGTTGGATAATCCTTAATGTATGGACTTTTAATTAAATTAATTCCAACTCCAATAATTAAATATTGTTGTTCATCTTTAATAATGGATTCCTGAAGTATACCACAAATTTTTTTTCCATTAATCAACAAATCATTCGGAGGTTTAATACTAATCTTTTTTTTATAAAATTTTGATAATAATTTTCTTACCAGTTCACAATTTAATTTAGTTATTTTTTCAAAGTTTAAATTTTGATTTTGTATTTTTAAGAAAAAACTTACAAATAAATTTCCCTTATAAGAAATCCATTTTTTACCATACTGGCCTTTACCTAATTTTTGAGAAATTGCTGTGACCATACCAAATTGACAATTAGTCCTCTTTATTAATCTTAATGCTGTTTTGTTGGTGCTATTTACAATTTTATATTCAAATTTTTTTATTTTCATTAAATAATATTAATTCTTGAAACTACTTCAACTAATTGACTAGGAAAGATGAAATATAGAAGAATTAATATTGTAGAAAATGTTAAAGAAAATTTAAGCCAAATACTGTGATCCAAATCAAATTTTTCTTTTTCTTCATCAAAATAAATAATTTTTATTATTCTTAAATAATAAAAGGCTGCTACAACTGTTGAAAGTAAGCCTACTATAGCTAAAAAATACATTGATTGTTCAATGACAGATTTGAATATATAAAATTTCGCAAAAAAGCCAGCTAACGGTGGTATTCCTGCTAAAGAAAATAATATGATTAATAATGATATAGCTAATAAAGGATGATTTTTTGAAACACCAGACAAGTCATTAATATCTTCATAATATTCATTATTTCTTTTCATCATTAATAAACAAGAAAATAAACCTAAATTCATTAATATATATATAGTTATATAGATAATTGAACTTTGTATTCCCTCATTTGTTCCGGTTGCCAAACCGGCTAAAGCATACCCAATATGACCTATAGAACTGTATGCAATTAGTCTTTTTAAATTAGTTTGTCCGATAGCTGCTACTGCACCAAATAGCATAGATGCAATTGATAAAAATACAATAATCATTTGCCATTGATCAATTAAATTTAAAAAAGGCACATACAAGAATCTAATAAAAACTGTTAATGCTGCAATTTTAGGAACCATTGTAAAAAATAATGTGACAGAGGTAGGTGAACCTTCATAAACATCTGGAGCCCACATATGAAATGGTACTGCAGATATTTTAAATGCTAAACCAACAAGAATAAAAACAATTCCAAATGTAAGTGCATATTCATCAGAATTTAATTGAGTTGCAATAATATCAAAATTGGTTGATCCAGAAAAACCATAAATTAATGAACATCCATAAAGAAGTAATCCAGAAGATAATGCACTAAGAACAAAATATTTAAGGCCAGCTTCAGAAGATTTTAATTGGTCTCTATTAAATGTAGCCAAAACATATAAAGCCAATGACTGTAATTCTAGACCCATGTAAAATACGATTAAATCATTTGAACTAATCATGACCATCATACCTAAAACTGAACATAAAATTAAAATAGGATATTCAATTTTAAAAATTTTAAAAATTTTTAAATATGCAGATGAAATTATTAAAACTAATGTAGCAGCTAATAATGTAATAATCTTCATAAACGAAGAAAGATAATCAATTATAACACTCTCATTAAAAAGTAACATTGGATCGTTACTTAAGGTTTCATTAAAAGTTAGTACAGCAGCAATTATTAAAATGATTAAAGAAGTATTTTGAACTAAATTCACACTTTCTTTTTTAAAAACTCCTAACATCAGAAGAAACATAATGCCAATAGCAATTATGATTTCTGGTAGAATATAATTTAAATTTTCCATATTATCTTATCATTAGATTAATTTTATACATCTCAATCAAATCTTTAACAGATACCTCTATAGTATTAATTAGTGGTTCAGGATAAAAACCAAAAAACAATGTGGGTAATGCTAATATTATCAAAATCGTAAATTCTGATTTATTGAGATCAGGCATTTTTAACAAATCTTTGTTAACAATTTCACCGAAAACCACTCTTTTATATAACCACAACATATAAGCGGCACCAAATATCACTCCCAAACTAGCTATAACAGCAACTAAAAAATTATCTTTAAAAGCACCCATCAGAATTAAAAATTCTCCAATAAAGCCACTTGTTCCTGGCAAACCTAGTGCTGCTAAAGTAAACAGCATAAACAATATAGAATATTTAGGAATTATACTAACTATCCCTCCATAGGTATTAATCAGTCTTGAGTGAATTCTATCATAAACAACACCCACACATAAAAATAGTGCTGCAGAGACTAGACCATGACTTATCATTTGAATTATGCTTCCCTCTATACCCTGCTGTTTTAAAGTAAATATACCTAAAGTTACAAAACCCATATGTGCTACAGATGAATAGGCTATTAATTTTTTCATATCTTCCTGCATCAAAGCTATAAGTGAAGTAAAGACTATAGCAATTAAACTTAAGACATAAATTAATGGCGTAAAAATTTCTGAAGCAAAAGGAAATAAGCCAAGAGAAAATCTAATAAATCCATACCCAGCCATTTTTAAAAGTATCGCTGCTAATAAAACAGACCCTGCAGTTGGGGCCTCGACGTGCGCATCAGGCAGCCAAGTGTGGACAGGCCACATTGGGGTTTTTACAGCAAAAGAACTAAAAAATGCTAACCATAATAAATTTTGATATTTTGGATCAATGCCAAGCTCATAAAGCTTAATAACATCTGTTGTACCGGTAATCCAATAAATAGAAATAATTGCAACTAGCATTAAAACTGATCCTAACAATGTATATAAAAAGAATTTAAATGCTGAATAAACTCTTTTTGGACCACCCCATATGCCAATTATCAAAAACATAGGAATTAAACCTGCTTCAAAAAATAAATAAAAAATTACTAGATCAAGCGCACAAAAGACACCAATCATAAAACTTTCCATAATCAATATAGCAATTAAAAAATCTCTTAATCGCACTTTAACTGAATTGTTAACTGATAGAATACAGAGTGGTGTTATAAATGCTGTTAAAACTACAAATAAGATTGAGATACCATCAATACCAACTTTATAATTTACAAAACCAGCTAGCCAAGCTCTTTCCTCAACAAACTGGAAATTGGATAAAGAATTGTCGAATGAATTCCATAAATATAGTGAAATTAAAAAATTTACTACAGAAGTAAATAAAGCAACGTATTTAACTGTTTCAGTTTTTCTATCATCATTTTTAGAAAATAATAAAAATATTGAACCAATTGCAGGTAATAATATTAAAGATGAAAGAATTGGAAAATCCATTAATTAACTATTAGATAAGTTAGTAAAGCTGAAAAGCCAATTAACATGACAAAAGCATATTGGTAAATAAAACCGCTTTGAAATTTGTTTGCTTTTAGTGAAACTTTTTTAATTATCGATGATATGCCATCTGGACCAAAACCATCTATAATTTTAACGTCACAAATTTTCCACAAAAAAAGTCCAATTTTTTTGGAAGGGTTAACAATTATATAATCGTACAATTCATCAAAATACCATTTATTAACCAAAAATTCATACAAAGGTCGATTGATTTTTACAATTTCTTCAGGAACTGATTTATTTTTAACAAATAGATAATAAGCAACAGGAATAGATATCAAAACTAAAATTGGTGTTAATAGCAAAAACCATATTGGAGGATGTTCGGTGCTTAAAGGTTCTAAAAAAAATATTGATTGAGCCCAAAAATTATTTGTGTCATGACTTATAAATAAATCTTTAAATAAAAATCCCGCAAAAATTGCACCAATGGATAAAATTATTAATGGAATTAACATCACTAATGGTGACTCGTGAGTTTCCTCTATCTTAATTGATTTATTATTATACTCACCATGAAATGTTTTAAAAATTAATCTCCAAGAATAAATAGAAGTTAAAAAGGCTGTAACAATTCCTACTCCAGCAGCGTAATAACCAGCTGTATTTCCTTTTAAATAAGCAAATTCTATAATTGCATCTTTAGAATAAAAGCCTGACAGAAATGGAAATCCAGTTAAAGCAAGTGTTCCTATGATCATTAACGCATATGTGTAAGGTAATTTTTTCCAAACAGCTCCCATATGATTTATATTTTGCTCGTCTTTAAATGCATGAATTACTGATCCAGAGCCTAAAAACAATAGAGCTTTAAAAAAGGCGTGGGTAAACAAATGAAACATTGCAACATTATAGGCACCTACACCTGCAGCAAAAAACATGTATCCTAATTGACTACATGTAGAATAAGCAATAATTTTTTTTATATCTGTTTGGACTAAAGCAACTGTTGCTGCAAAAAAAGCTGTGGTCATTCCAATAATAGTAATTAAATTTAATATTATTGGGGAGTATTCATAAATTGGTGAACATCTAACAACTAAAAAAACTCCAGCTGTAACCATAGTTGCAGCATGAATTAAAGCTGATACTGGAGTTGGTCCTTCCATTGCATCAGGCAACCATGTGTGTAAAAAAATTTGGGCTGATTTTCCCATTGCTCCAATAAATAATAAAAAACAAATTAAATTAATTGCCCCGATCTCTAATCCTAGAAAATTTAAATTTGTATCGGTAATTGTGGGTATTTGTTGAAAAACTTCATCGTAATTAACAGTACCAAATAAATAAAAAATAAGAAAAATTCCAAGTGCAAAACCAAAATCACCAACTCTGTTTACAACAAAAGCTTTAATTGCTGCAGCATTGGCAGACTCTTTTTTAAACCAAAACCCAATCAAAAAATATGAACAAAGTCCAACACCTTCCCATCCGAAAAATAATTGTATAAAATTATCTGAAGTAACCAACATTAACATAGCAAATGTAAAAAGTGATAAATAAGCCATAAATCTTGGCTTATGAGGATCATGAGACATATAACCAATAGAATAAATATGCACTAAAGATGAAACTAAAGTGACAACTACAAGCATCACAGATGACAAGGGATCAATATTCATTGACCAATTAACATCAAGAGAACCCGAGCTAATCCATTTAGCAATCACAATATTTTCTTGGTAGTTATTGGCAATTACTTCATAAAAAACATAAATTGATAATATTGCAGAAATTGAAACTAATAAACTTGTTAAGATCTCAGAATTTCGATCGCCTATGAAACGACCAAAAAATCCTGCAGTGATTGCAGCTATTAACGGAAGAAATATAATTGAAAGTTCCATACTATCCTTTTAATTTATCAATTTCTTCAACTCTAATAGTGCCTGAGTTTCGATAGTAAACGACTATAATTGCTAATCCTATAGCAGCTTCAGCCGCAGCAACTGTCAAAATAAATAGAGTAAAAACTTGTCCTGTTAAATCATCCAAAAAAATTGAAAAAGAGACTAAATTAATATTTACAGCTAATAAAATTAACTCAATACTCATTAAAATAACTATAATATTTTTTCTATTTAAAAAAATTCCAATAATACCAATAGTAAATATCACAGCACCTAAAGTAAGATAATGTCCAAGGCCAATACTAACCATCAATTTTTACTCCTTTATTAGACTCTACATTCACTACTTGAACACCTTCAGATCTTTCTCTTGAAATTTGTTTAATATAGCTTTGTCTCTTTACTCCTGATCGTTGTCTAAAAGTTAAAACAATTGCACCAATCATAGCCACTAAAAGGATCATTCCACTCAATTGAAAAATATGAATATAATCAGTATACAAAACCTGTCCTAATGAATGAGTGTTGCTAGTTCCTCCACTTAAATTTAAATTATTTGTATTAAATAAATCAGGCTTATACTTCCAGCCTCCAACCACAATAATTAATTCAAAAAATATAATTGCACTAATAATAAGACCAACTGGTATGTGTCCTGAACTTTCTTGTGAAGTAAACCACTCATTTTTTTGTTGAGCAACATTCAACATCATGACTACAAATAAAAATAATACAGCTACTGCTCCAACATATACAATCAACATGATCATGCCTAAGAATTCAGCGCCAATCATAATAAATAGACATGAAATACTTATAAAATCTAAAATTAAAAAAAATACAGAATGGACAGTATTTTTTGAAACCGTAACCATGATTGCAGAAACTACAGCTATGATTGAAAACGTATAAAAAAATATTGTATGAGCTATCATGTTATCTATATGGATTATCTGCTTTTATATTGGCTGCTAAAATGTTTTCCCAACGATCACCATTATCTAAAAGTTTTTCTTTTGTATAATATAGTTCTTCACGTGTTTCGGTCGAAAATTCAAAATTAGGACCTTGAACAATAGCATCTACAGGACAAGCCTCTTCGCAAAGGCCACAATAAATGCACTTCATCATGTCAATGTCATAACGAGTCGTTTTTCTACTACCATCTGATCTTTCAGTAGACTCAATTGTTATTGCTTGAGCAGGACAAACAGCCTCACATAATTTACATGCTATACATCTTTCTTCACCATTAGGATAACGCCTTAAAGCGTGTTCACCTCTAAATCTTGGACTTATTTTTCCTTTTTCAAAAGGATAATTAATTGTTTTTTTTGACTTAAATAATTCTTTAATTGCAATAGTAAGACCACCAATAAAATCAGTCATAAATATTGTTTTAAAAAATCTGGATATTTTCATAATTAGTTAGTAGGCAAAAGGTTAAAATAAAATAAAAAACTTGCAGTTAATACAACCCAAATAAGAGACAATGGAAGAAAAATTTTCCATCCCAATCTCATTAACTGATCATATCGGTATCTAGGAACAATAGCTTTTACTAAAGCAAAAAGAACAAATAGTAAAAGAATTTTAATAATTAACCAAATTGCACCAGGAACTAAATTAAATGGGTAAATGTCAATTGGTGATAACCAGCCACCTAAAAATAAAATCGAGCCCATAGCACACATTAAAAGAATATTTGCATATTCCCCCAACCAAAACATTGCATACATCATTCCTGAATATTCAGTTTGATATCCAGCAACTAGTTCAGCTTCTGCTTCTGGTAAATCAAATGGAGGTCGATTGGTCTCAGCTAATGCAGATATAAAAAAAATTACAAACATTGGAAATAGAGGGATGACATACCACAACTCTTTTTGAGCAAGCACTATGTCATTGAGGTTTAATGAACCAACACACAATAAAACATTGATTATTATAACCCCTATAGATACTTCATATGATACCATTTGAGCTGCAGATCTTATTGCACCAAGAAAAGGATATTTTGAGTTTGAAGCCCAACCACCCATAATTATTCCATAAACTCCTAGAGATGAAACAGCAAATAGGTAGAGAATTCCTACATTAATGTCAGCAAGAACTTGCGTTTCACTAAATGGAATAACCGCCCAAGCAACTAAAGCCAGTGTCATAGTAACTATTGGAGCTAAAATAAAAATAACTTTATTAGAACTTGCGGGAATAATAATTTCTTTAAAAATATATTTTAATGCATCGGCTAATGATTGAAGCAATCCAAAAGGTCCAACAACATTAGGCCCCTGTCTTTTTTGAACAAAAGCCCAAACACGTCTATCCAGCCAAACAATCATTGCGACTGAAACCAATACGGGAACCAGTAAAAATAAAATTTTATAAGTTTCCTGAAATATTACTGACAAGTATTCCATTGTTAACCCTCTGTTCCTGTAGATTTAAAATTAATTTTTGAATTATTGCAATCAATCATTGTTTTTGATGCTCTAGCAACAACATTTGAAAAATAATAATCCTTAATTTCTATTTTTAATATTTCATCTTCAGAATTATCTTTATCTAAATTTTTTGTTTCACTGACTGAATTTTTATTTTTAAGATTAACAAAGTTAATCATACTACTTATTAATTCATCTTTATCATTAAACAGTTTTCTATTATTCATATACTCTGCAAGCTCATTAATTATTTGCCAATCTTCTTTTGCTTCGCCAGGAGGATATGAAGCTTTATATGCTTTTTGAATCTTACCTTCTAAATTTGTATAATGAGCTGTTTGTTCAGTATATGCTGCACCTGGAAGAATAATATCGGCAACTTCAGCGCCTCTATCACCATGACTACCTATATATATTATAAATTCATTTTTTTTATTAATATCAAGATTGTCTTGACCAATTAAAAATAGCAATTCTAATTCATTATTTTGAAGTTTTTCAAGAGTAATGTTGTTGCCTAATTTGTTATTAAAAACACCAAGATCTATATTTCCTACAGTTGAGGCGTCTGTAGATAAAATATTTAAAGGGTTCCACTCGTTATCAAATTTAAAATTACTCTTTAAATAATCTTTGATTAAATAAAAAATATTTTTTGAAGATTTTAAATTAAAAAATGACTCTCCAATAATGATCATTGGTTTTTTGGAGCTTTTTAAAATATTCGAAAGCTTGTGTTTATTTTCTAAAATGTCTTTTAAAGTTTTTGTTTGACCGTCTAAACTTTCATAAGGATATGTTAGATTGCCAATATCATTTAATGAAATGACTTTAGTATTATTGTTAACAAAAGATTTTCTTATTCTTGCGTTTAATATTGTTGCTTCATATCTAGGATTAGTTCCAATTAAAAAAATTAAATCAGATTGTTCAATTCCATTAATTGATGAATTAAATATATAATTTTCTCTTTCATCGTCATCAATAAATCTATTGGATGTTCTAAAATCATAATAGTCAGACTCTATTGTGCGATCAAAAAACTCTTTAAAAATAAAAGAAGTCTCCATATTAGTTAGGTCACCAACAAACCCTCCAATTTTATTTTTTGGAGTATTTTCTATTCTTGATTTAATTATCTTAAAAACCTCAGGCCAAGAGGCTTTTTCAAATTTTCCATTATACTTTATATAAGGTGTATCCAGTCTTTGGTTTAATAATCCATCACAGGCGTATCTGGTTTTATCTGAAATCCACTCCTCATTTATGTCCTCATTTATTAAAGGTAAAACTCTTTTTACTTCCCAACCATATGTATCAATTCTAATATTAGATCCAACAGCATCCATAACATCTATAGACTCAGTTTTTTTAAGCTCCCAAGGTCTTGCCTCAAATACATAAGGTTTTGAAGTCAAAGCTCCAACAGGACAAAGATCAATTACATTTGCTGATAACTCTGACTGCATCGATTGTTCCAAATAAGTGGTAATTTGCATATCTTCGCCTCTACCAATAGCTCCAATTTCAGGAACACCTGCTATTTCTGTTGCAAACCTAATACATCTAGTACAATGGATGCATCTTGTCATTTGAGTCTTAATTAAAGGTCCCATATTTTTGTCAGGCACAGATCTCTTATTCTCCTTGTATCTGGATTTATCAACACCATAAAACATAGATTGATCCTGCAAATCACATTCACCACCTTGATCACAGACTGGACAATCTAGCGGATGATTTGCTAAGAGGAATTCCATAACACCTTTTCTTGCCTTTTCTACTTTAGATGTATTTGTTTTAATATTCATACCTTCAGCAGCTGGCATAGCACATGAGGCAATAGGCTTAGGTGATTTTTCCATTTCAACTAAACACATTCTGCAATTTCCAGCTATGGACAATTTTTCATGATAGCAAAATCTTGGAATCTCAACACCAGCTTTTTCACAAGCTTGTAGAACGGTTAAACCTTCTTCAACTTCTATATCGATATCATTTACTTTTAATTTAAGCATTTTCTTTTTCCAATAAATGTTGATCAACTAAATATGGAATATCTTTTGATTTTTTTACCACAGGTTCAAATTTTATTCTTTCCTCAATTTCAGTTTTAAAATGTCTTAATAATCCTTGTACTGGCCAAGATGAACCTTCACCAAAGGCACAAATAGTATGCCCCTCAATTTGCTTAGTAACATCCATAAGCATATCAACTTCATCTCTAGATGCCTCGCCTTTTGCCATTCTTTCTAGCATTCTCCACATCCATCCGGAACCCTCTCTGCAAGGTGTACATTGTCCACAACTTTCGTGTTTATAAAATCTGGCAATCCTAGCCATACATTTGATAATATCTTGATCTTTATTTATTACGACTATGCCAGCCGTACCAAGGCCACTTTTCTCTGCCATAAGAGAGTCAAAATCCATCGTAATTGTATCACAGGTTTTTTTTGGTAAAAGTGGCATCGAAGAACCTCCAGGTATGACAGCCTGTAAATTATCCCATCCACCAATTACTCCTCCAGCATGAGTTTCTATCAATTCTTTTAATGATATGCCCATTTCTTCTTCAACATTACACGGATTATTAACATTTCCGGATATACAAAATATTTTTGTTCCAGTATTTTTAGGTTTACCAATTCCTGCAAACCATTTTCCACCTCTTCTAAGAATTGTTGGAACTACTGCTATTGTTTCAACATTATTTATAATTGTAGGACAACCATACAAACCTATTAAAGCTGGAAAAGGTGGTTTTAATCTTGGCTGTCCTTTTTTACCTTCTAAGCTTTCTAATAAAGCAGTTTCTTCACCACAGATATAAGCACCAGCCCCATAATGAATATAAATATCAAAATCCCAACCTGTACCACTAGCATTTTTTCCAATTACTTTATTTTCATAAGCTTCATCAATAGCTTTTTGTAATTTTTGGCCTTCGTTATAATATTCTCCACGAATGTATACATAGCAAACATGAGCATTAACGGCATAAGATGCTATCAAACAACCTTCAATTAATTTATGAGGCTCAAATCTTAATATATCTCTATCTTTACAAGTTCCTGGCTCTGACTCATCGGCATTAATAACTAAGTAATGAGGTCTTGAACCAACTTGTTTAGGAGCAAAAGACCATTTTAATCCAGTTGGAAACCCTGCTCCCCCTCTACCTCTTAATTCTGAAAGTTTAATTTCATTAATAATCCATTCTTTTCCCTTATCACAAAGTTCTTTTGTATTTGACCAATCGCCTCTTTTTTTTGCTGAAATGAAATCTGCTCCACTATCATTATATAAATTTTTAAAAATTCTATCTTCGTCCTTAAGCATTTTTTACATCCAATAAAGTTTTTCTATTATTTTCAGGTTCAGAATTTAATCGACCTCGATATGAACCTGGTTCGGGTGTTTGACCAGAAATTACCTGATCTAAAATTTTTAAAGCTTTTTCTTTATCTAGATCTTCATAATAATTATCATTAATCTGCATCATCGGTGCATTAATACAAGCTCCTAAACATTCAACTTCCATCCATGAGCAATTTTTTTCTTTAACAAATTCATTTTCATTTTCTGAAATTTTTTCTTTGCATGCTTCAACAATTTTATATGCTCCCCTAATCATACATGGAGTCGTGGTACATACTTGAACGAAATGCTTACCAACAGGAGTTAAATTATACATAGTATAGAAGGTTGCCACTTCATAAACTTTCACATAAGGCATATCTAACAACTTTCCAATATATTTCATTGCAGACAAAGGTATCCAATTATCGTTCTGTTTTTGAGCAATGTACAATAATGACATGACTGCACTCTGCTGTTTACCTTTTGGATATTTCTTTATTATATTATTTGCTTCAACTAGACTTTCAGAATTAAATTCAAATTTCTCAGGTTGATCTTTAGAGATTTTTCTTAATGTCATCGATCCACTTCTCCAAAAACTATATCAAGAGAACCTAATACCGCAGGTACATCAGCTAACATATGGCCTTTAATTAAATAATCCATTGATTGAAGATGAGAAAAACCTGGTGCTCTTATTTTGCATTTATATGGTTTGCTAGAACCATCAGATATTAAATAAACTCCAAATTCACCTTTGGGTGCTTCAACTGCAGTATAAATTTCATCTTTAGGCACACGGTAGCCTTCTGTAAAAAGTTTAAAGTGATGTATAAGAGCTTCCATTGACTGTTTTAATTCTTTTTTTGGTGGAGGAGTTATTTTTCCGTCTGAAGATTTAACTGGTCCTTTTTCCATCTTTGATAAACATTGTTTTATAATTGAAACACTTTCTTTCATCTCTTCAATTCTACAAAGATAACGATCATAACAATCACCATTTTTTCCAACAGGAACTTTAAAGTCTAAAAGATCGTAACAATCATACGGTTGAGATTTTCTTAAATCCCAAGGAACTCCTGAGCCTCTGATCATCACACCAGTAAAAGAATAATCTAATGCATCTTCTTTAGTGACTATTCCAATATCTACATTTCTTTGCTTAAAAATTCTGTTATCAGTTAATAGATTTTCTAGATCATCTATAATTTTTGGAAATGTTTCACAAAATTTTGCTATATCATCCTCTAATCCAAGAGGTAAATCCTGATGAACACCACCGGCTCTAAAATAGTTTGCATGAAGTCTTGAGCCAGAAGCACGCTCATAAAATGTCATTAACGTCTCTCTTTCTTCAAATCCCCAAAGAGATGGAGTTAGAGCACCAACATCCAAAGCTTGCGTTGTAACATTAAGTATATGACTCAATATTCTGCCAATTTCACAAAATATAACTCTGATGTATTGGGCTCTAATTGGAACATTTATATCTAATATTTTTTCTACAGCTAAAGCAAACGCATGTTCTTGGTTCATAGGAGCTACATAATCAAGCCTATCAAAGTAAGGTACAGCCTGCATGTATGTTTTATTTTCTATTAACTTTTCAGTCCCTCTATGAAGTAATCCAATATGAGGATCAGCTTTTTCAACCACCTCACCATCTAATTCAAGTATAAGTCTTAGTACACCGTGAGCTGCAGGGTGTTGAGGACCAAAATTTAAATTTAAATTTTTAATTTTTTTTGTCATTATTATCTGTTTGCTCTTTTATATATCTTGTACCTTCCCAAGGACTTTCATAATCAAAATTTCTATAATTTTGTTCTAACTTCACCGGTTCAGAGATTACCTTTTTTTCATCTTCGCTATACCTAACTTCTGTGTGACCAGTCAGAGGAAAATCTTTTCTTAAAGGATGACCTTCAAAACCATAATCTGTTAATATTCTTCTTAGGTCGGGGTGGTCTTTAAAACTTACACCATACATGTCAAATACTTCTCTTTCCATCCAGTTTGCTGCTGGAAAAATAGATGTTAAAGAAGGCACTACCTCATTCTCATTTATTGAATAAGACATTACAATTCTTTGGTTAAATTCATGACTTAAAAACAAATAAACCATTTTAAATCTTTGAATATTTTCTGGGTAATCGACTGTAGTGATATCAATTAATTGTCTAAATTTAGTATCTTTATTTGTTTTGATAAACAAGGTTACATCTAACAAATCATCTTTTTCAATCTCAATATAAAGCTGACTATGTTTGATTTCAGAATTTTTTATTTTAGTCGTTAATTCTGAATTTATTTTTTTTTCTAGATCAGTTAAATTTATCATTTATCTTGTAAAG
>Ga0255775_1002543_pt1 | contig 15802 bp, 10 predicted proteins | sample 011ome_26_FD_179973 | JGI IMG/M metagenome (GOLD analysis project Ga0255775, IMG submission 179973) | Coastal salt marsh microbial communities from the Groves Creek Marsh, Skidaway Island, Georgia - 011511BT metaG (version 2) | ecosystem: Environmental > Aquatic > Marine > Intertidal zone > Salt...
GATTTCTTATCAATTTCTCTAATTTCTCTATTCAGTTCAGCGGTTTTCTCGAGATTAGAAGGATCAATTTCATCAAGCTTATCTTTTAATAAATTCTTGATTACGAGATAAATGTAGGCGTGAAACTCTTTATCTGGAAAATCATATTTTGGTATTGGCATCATACTTATTTTATTCAAAGAACTATAGATATTTTCATCTTCTCTAAAATTTTCGATGATTCTACCTATGTTCATATTTTTATTTTTTTTTGTTAATTCCAAAATAGATTTTATTATCTTGATGCCTATATTATCTTTTAAATGATTATCTCTTATTAATTTTTCATCGACAGAAATATTTGGATGATGCAAAAGAATTAAAATAGCTTTTTGAAGAGGGGAAGTGGTTTTATATTTTTTTTGTTTGATTTTTGGGGAACTATTATCTTTGGTTTCATCATATTTCGAGCCAATTTTTTCGTTTAAACTTACAAGCAACATATTTTTTAAAATTTTTGCATTTAAATTATTTAAAAGTGAATTTATTCTTTTTAGATATTGTGTTTTTCCTGCAGCTGTACTTAAATCAAATTCTTTTGAAAATCTACGATATATAAATTCTTCAATGCTTATCTTATTCCTGATTTGTTGGTCCCATAATTCCCGCCCTCCTTTTTCTACAATATTATCTGGGTCATTGTCTTTAGGTAGAAAAACAAAACTTATTACATCTCCGTCCTTTATAACCGGCATAATATTTTCAACACCTTGCCACGCCGCTTTTTCTCCAGCATTATCGCCATCAAAGCAACATATAATCTCTCTTGTATATTTAAAACATTGCGTTAAGTTTTCTTTTGTAACTGCAGTGCCTAAGGTTGCTACGACATTTTTTATTCCTGCTTGATAAAGTGCAATTACATCCATATAGCCTTCTACTATAAACATATAGTCTTTTGATATTTTCTCTTGCTTCGCTAAATGCAAATTATATAAAATCTTTTTTTTACTAAATAGCTTTGTCTCAGGAGAATTCATATATTTAGCTTCAGTTCTTTCTTTATTTTCGACTAAAATTCTTCCACCAAAAGCGATAATTTTTCCATTGTGGTCATTAATTGGGAACATGATTCTTCCGCGAAATTTATCATAGGAATTATTGTTCTTTTTTGCGATTAGACCTGCATCCAAGAGATTTGATTCAGAGTAATTTTTATTTAATTTTACTTTAAGGCTTTGAAAACTATCTTCGGAATAACCTAAATTAAATACTTTTGCAGTCTCACCTTTAATATTTCTATTTTTTAGATAGGCGATTGCTTGATTTGACACTTTAAGTTGATCTGTAAAAATTTTTTGACTATCTTTTAAGCAATTATGAATAATTTTTTGCGTTTCATATAATTTATTTGTTTCTTTATCTCGCGGAATCTCTACACCTAATGTGTTAGCAAGCGCTTCAATTGCTTCTGGAAAAGTTTTGTTGGTGTGCTCCATAATAAATCCTATAGAATTACCGTGAGCACCACAACCAAAACAATGATAAAACTGTTTATTTTCACTTACGCTAAATGAAGATGTTTTTTCGCTATGAAATGGGCAGTTAGACCAATAATCATTACCCTTTTTTTCGAGTTTTATATAGTTACCAATAATATCAACTATATTTGCTCTTTCTAATAAATTGTCAATGAAATCTTTTGGTATATTTTGTGCCATTTTAAGCAGCTACACTATCCTTTTTAAGGAGTTCTTCAATTTTTATAGTTTTTGGTTTTACCATTAAGAATTTGTTAGCATAATTTTCAAAGTTATTTAATATTTCTTTGCCCCAATTACTTTGTGTTTTTTTGCAGTAGTCTTCGATAGCAGTGATAAGGAAAGATTGTAATTCTGGGTAACTACTCATTTTTAAAATCTCTACAAGCTCTGGATTGTATTTATTTTTAAAATCATTATTTTCATCCAAGACTAGAGCAAACCCTCCCGACATTCCTGCTCCAAAGTTAATTCCAGTTTTACCTAAGATTATAACGATACCGTTTGTCATATATTCACAACCGTGATCACCAACACCTTCGACAATTGCAATAGCACCTGAGTTTCTAACGGCAAATCTTTCTCCAGCAATTCCCGATGCGTAAAGTTTACCCCCTGTTGCTCCATAAAGACAAGTATTTCCAATAATTACAGAATTTTTACTTTCAAAACCAGCTTCCTTTGGAGGATAAACAATTATTTCACCGGAAGCCATTCCCTTGCCTACATAGTCATTAGCGTCACCTTCAAGAGTTAAATTCAAACCTCCTGCATTCCATACCCCAAAACTTTGTCCTGCAGTTCCTTCAAAGAAAAGGTTAATTGGTTTTTTAGACATTCCATAATTACCATACAATTTTGCAATCAGACCTGAAGTACTAGCCCCAACAGATCTATCTGTGTTTTTGATTCTATATTTAAAGTTACCACCTAATTTATTTTCAATATTATTAATAACATCTTGATCAATCTGTTTAGATAATTCTGCTTTATCCCACGGATCATTATTTTTGACTTCACAGAAGTGAGAGATATTTTTATCAACATTTGCATTAGATACTATAGGGTCGATTATTAAATTTTTTAATTTACCATCTTTTTTAGATTTAATTTTAAAAATTTCAGTTTTTCCAATTATATCCGATAGTTTTTTATAACCAAGGTTTGCTAAAATTATTCTGGTTTCCTGGGCAATGAATTTAAAATAATTCATAACCATTTCATCTTTGCCAATAAAATGATATTTTCTTAAAATAGTATTTTGAGTAGCTACGCCAGTTGCGCAATTATTTAAATGACAAATTCTTAAATATTTGCAACCCATAGCAATCATTGGGCCTGTACCAAAACCAAAACTTTCAGCTCCTAAAATTGCTGCCTTAATAACATCTAAACCAGTTTTTAATCCACCATCTGCTTGCAGTCTAATATTTTTTCTTAAATTATTTGCTCTTAAGGTCTGATGGGTTTCTGATAAGCCCATTTCCCAAGGACCTCCTGCATATTTTATACTTGATAGAGGACTAGCACCTGTTCCTCCATCATAACCAGATATAGTAATAAGGTCAGCGTAAGCTTTTGTAACACCAGCTGCAATTGTTCCAACACCTGCTTCAGCTACCAACTTAACTGATACTAGTGCCGCAGGATTAACTTGCTTGAGATCAAAAATGAGTTGCGCTAAATCTTCAATAGAATATATATCGTGATGGGGTGGTGGTGAAATTAACGTTATTCCTGGATTTGAGTATCTTAATGTTGCAATTAACTTATCAACTTTATCTCCTGGAAGTTGCCCACCTTCTCCTGGCTTTGCTCCCTGTGCGATCTTAATTTGAATAACTTCTGCATTAACTAAGTAATGCGGAGTTACTCCGAATCTGCCAGATGCAACTTGTTTAATTTTAGAATTCTTGTCAGTATTAAATCTTTTTTCATCTTCTCCACCCTCTCCAGAGTTTGATCTTCCTCCCATTTTATTCATTGCTTGAGCTAATGTTTCATGAGCATCAGGCGAAAGCGCGCCAAGTGACATACCAGCTGAATCAAATCTTAGTAAAATATCTTCTATAGGCTCAACTTCATCAAGCGGGATAGGTTTTTTAGAACTTTTTAAATCTAATAAATCCCTAATTACCATCGTTTCTCTATTGTTTACGATGTTGCTATATTTTTCATAATCAGAATATTCTCCACTTTTGACAGCATCTTGAAGTGTTTTGACTACATCAGGATTATAAGCATGAAATTCTTCTCCATGAACATATTTCAGTAAGCCTCCTTGTTTAATACCTTTTCTTATGCTCCAAGTATTCTTTGCTAAAAGTTCTTGATCTTTTTGAAGGTCATCAAAAGTTGTACCTGACAGTCTATTTATCGTGTCACAAAAACATAAATCTACAACTTCTTGATTTAACCCTATGCATTCAAATAATTGAGAGCCTCTATAACTAGCTATTGTTGAAATTCCCATTTTTGATAAAATTTTAAATAAGCCTTTATTTATTCCTTGTCTGTAATTTCTTGTGGCTTCAAAAAATTCTGTATTATTATTAGATTTATTAAGAATCATACTGTTAAGTGATTGATAAGCTAAGTATGGATATATAGCTGTTGCCCCATACCCAATTAAAGTAGCGCAATGGTGGGAGTCTCTAGCTGTAGCTGTTTCCACAATTATATTTACTTTTGTTCTTAAGCCATTATTAATCAACGCGTGATGAACTGCACCAGTAGCAAGTAAAGCATGAATTGGAATTTTTCCTTTTTTAATATTTTTATCCGTGAGTATAAGAAAAACTTTTTTATTTTTTGCAGACGTAATTGCTCTTTTTGTTAAGTCTTTTATAGCTTCTTCAAGAGGTATTTCAATAGAATAATTTAAGTCCAAAATCTCATAAGTAAATTTTTTATTTTTCAATTCCTGTAATTGTTTAAATTTTCTAAAAGAGAGAATTGGAGATTCAATAGTTAATCTATGTGCATGCTCGGAACCTTCCTCAAAGACATTTAAGTCAGGCCCAAGGAATGTTTCTAATGACATGACATTACTTTCTCTTATAGGATCAATTGGGGGGTTAGTCACTTGAGCAAATTGTTGCCTAAAATAATCATATAAAGACCTTATTTCCTTAGATAGCACAGGAAATGGAGTATCATCACCCATAGAGCCAATAGCTTCTTGGCTAAGCTTTGATAGCGGCTTTAGTATTTGATCTTTTTCTTCATATGAAACATTAAACATTTTTTCATATTGTTTAATCTGATTTTCATCAAAGAATTCTAATTCTGGAAACTTATCGGGAATTATTCTTCTCATAGTTTCAGCTCCAGAATCCATCCATTCTTTATAAGGGCATCTACTTTTTAAAATGTCATCAATGTCATTGGAATATAAAATCTTATTCTCCTCTGTATCTACCGCAATTATTTGTCCAGGACCAAGCTTACCTTTTTCGATAACATCTTTTTCATCATAATCGTAGACTCCTATTTCAGAAGCTACGGTAATATGTCTATCCTTTGTAATTATATATCTTGCTGGCCTCAATCCATTTCTATCAGTTACGCAAGAAGCATATCTTCCGTCAGTTAGGACAATACCAGCTGGTCCATCCCAAGATTCCATATGTTTAGCATTATATTCATAAAATGCTTTCAAATTATGATCGCTTTCTGGGATACTTTTCCAGGCAGGCGGTATGAGAAGCTTGATTGCTTTGAATAGGTTTACACCTCCAATTGTTAAAAGTTCAAGCATGTTATCTAAGCTTTTTGAATCAGAACCTTGCATAGAAACTAGGGGTTTTAATTCATGAAGCTCGGGTATTTTTGGAGTTTTAAATATGCTAGATCTCGCTTGAGACCAATTTCTATTAGCTCTAATTGTATTTATTTCTCCATTATGGGCCAGCATTCTAAATGGCTGCGCTAAACTCCATTGAGGTGTAGTATTTGTTGAGAATCTTTGATGGAAAACGCAAAGCGAAGTCTCAAGATTTTTATTTGATAAGTCGCTATAAAACTTTGCTAAATGTTTTGGCATGACCATACCTTTATATAAAATAACCTTGGATGAAAAACTTGAAATATAAAATGAATCATCTTTAGTATTTGATACAAGTATTTCAATCTTTCTTCTAACAACAAGTAATCTAGATTCGATGTTTGCAATGTCAATCTTTTCTGTTGGATTTATAAATGCTTGTTTAATATAAGGAAGAGATCTAAGAGCATCTGTACCACAAATTTTTTCGTTAACAGGCACGTCTCTCCAGCCTGCTAAAATAAAATTATGTTCATTGAGAACTTTTTCAATAATTTTTATTGAAGCATCACGTTTCTTTTTGTCTGGATTAAGAAAAAACATACCTATAGCAAAATTTTTTGCTAAATTTATTTTTTCTTCATTAGCAAGTGATCTAAAAAAATATTCTGGAATCTTGAATAATATGCCGCAGCCGTCCCCAGAAGTTCCATCGGCGCCTACAGCACCTCTGTGGGCAAGTCTTTCAAGTGCAGTGATAGCAGTATCTATAAGCCAATGACTAGGCTTGTTGTCGATATTAGCAATCAAGCCAAATCCGCAACTATCTTTTTCAAAGTCTTTATTGTATAAACCAGTTATTTTGTCTTTGTTAATTGTCATACTCTAAAATATCAATTTCACTAGAGTTTGATGATAGATCACCAAACTCTAGGTTAAAAGTTTGGTGCGTTCCTTCAGCGTTTAAACTTACTTCCGTCCTAAAAGGATGAACGTATTAACAGTATAGAACTTGACGCCTATTCATTCAATGTAATTATCTAATATTTATATTTCGAACAGGTAAACGCTATTTAAACAACCTCTGGTGCTCTTGTTGAGCAAATCTATCAGTCATACCAGCAATATAATCGCATATAACTCTCTCTTTGTGCCCCAAATTAATTTTATCAATATTGTGAGCGCAATATTCTTCTGAAATTAGATTAAGATCATTGTTATATGCTAGAAATAGGTCCTTAATAATAACATTAGCTCGATTGGTCATAACCACAACGTCTGGGTGCATATAAAGGTTTTTATATAAAAATTTTTTCAGTTCAATATTTAATCTTTTTATTTCATCAGAAAAACAAATAAGAGTTTTTTTACAATTTCTAACATCCTCACTCGTAGAAATATTTTCTTTTTTGATTTCTTCATTAGAATTTTTTATTACATCATTTACTAACATATTTATTATCTTCCTAACAGTTTCACTAACTATTTTTGACTTTGATAATCTTGGATATTTTGCTAACACTTCACTCATTTGATCATAGAAAATTGGCAAATCTTCGAGCTGTTCTATAAATATTTTTTTTGCTTTTATTCCATCTTGAATATCATGATTATTATAAGCAATTTCATCGCATATATTTGTCAACTGAGCTTCTAGTGATGGATTCTTTTTTTCAATAAATCTATTCCCAACAGATCCTAATTTTTTTGCAAGAGACAAACTACATCTTTTTAATATTCCTTCCCTAGTTTCAAAGCATAGATTTATGCCTGGAAAGTTTGCATATTGATTCTCTAATTTATCAATTATTCTTAGTGATTGAATATTATGTTCAAAACCACCAAATTCTTTCATACATTTATTTAATATATCTTGTCCAGCGTGGCCGAATGGTGTGTGCCCTAAATCGTGTGCTAATGATATTGCTTCAGTCAAGTCCTCATTTATTTTTAATGCCCTCGCAACAGCCCTTGATATTTGGGCAACTTCTATAGTATGAGTAAGCCTAGTTCTATACATATCACCTTCATGATTTACAAAAACTTGTGTTTTATATTCAAGTCTCCTAAAAGCTGTAGAATGAATTATTCTTTCACGATCTCTTTGAAATTCTGACCTTAAATTAGGCGGATCTTCATTATGAACACGACCTAAGCTTTTTGAAGATTTTAAGGCATAAGAAGCAAGGCGATTTTCAATTTCATTGGGCATGATTTTTTAATGCTTTCATAACCATAGACTTTTTAATCTCATTTGTTATGTATGCACTTCCAATATTTTTAGGAAGAACAAAAACAATTTTATTGTTCTTAACTTTTTTATCTAATAGCATTGTTTTATAAAGTTTTTCTAAATTTATATTTTTGGGTAATTTTATAGGTAATTTGAATATTTTTAAAATTTTTTTGATTTCCTCATATTCTGCATTTGTCATTATTTTTTTTTGTATTGAAATGTCAGCGGCTATGAGAAAGCCACAAGCTATTGCTTCGCCATGTAACCATTTTCCATAACCAAGATTATTTTCTATAGCATGCCCAAAGGTGTGCCCCAAATTCAATAATGCGCGAATGTCTTTCTCTTTTTCATCTAGAGCAACTATGTCCGCTTTTATTTGGCAAGATTTTTTGATAATTTTTATTATGCTTTCAGTATTTAAGTTTTTAATATTTTCATGCTCTTTTAATATCCATTTAAAAAATATTTTATCCTTGATAATTCCGTATTTTATTACTTCAGCCATGCCAGCGTTAAATTGTCTTTCAGATAAAGTTTTTAAAATTTCTGTATCGGCAATAACCGCACTAGGCTGATGAAAAGAACCAATCATATTTTTACCTAGAGTATGATTAATACCTGTTTTACCCCCTACAGATGAGTCAACCATTGCAAGCAAAGTAGTTGGTATTTGTATAAACTTAATGCCTCGTTGATAGGTTGAAGCAGCGAAGCCTGTGATATCGCCAATAACCCCACCACCGAAAGCAATTAAAGCACTATCTCTAGAAAAATTGTTTTTTAGCAAATAGTTATGAATTTTTGTAATACTTTCTTGATTTTTATATTTTTCGCCATCTGGCAAAATTATATTTTCTTTTTTTAATATATTATTTTTAAGATTCTTGAAGTGTAAAGCTTTAATTTTATTGTTTGTAATAAGAGCAATCTTTTTTTCTTTAATAGCAAGATATAGTTTTTTATTAGATAGAATATTTTTTCCAATAAAAATAGGGTATGAATTTTCTTTTAGCTTAACAATTATTTTTTTCATATTCCTGAATAATAATTTTTGATATTTTTACTGTATCATAATTGTCAGTATTTATTTTAGTATTTGCTATTTCCTTATAATACATTTGTCTCTCTTTAATTAAACTAGTAATTTTTTCCTCAGCATTTACATTGTTTATTAAAGGTCTGTTTTTATCATTTTCAGTTCGATAGACTAATTCTTTGATGCTTGCTATCAAATAAACAACAAATCCCATTTTTTCAATTATTTTACGATTTTGCTCTAGCAATATTATACCCCCGCCAGTAGCAATAACTGATTTCTTGCAAGTTGAAATATCGTTTAAAATTTTAGACTCTCTTTTTCTAAAACCTTCTTCGCCCTCATGCTCAAATATTGTGCTTATATCTACCCCTGTCTTTTCTTCAATTAATTGATCAGTATCAATGAAATCAAATTTCATCATTTTTGATAATTTTTTGCCAATAGAGCTCTTTCCAGAACCCATTGGACCGATTAAAATTATATTGTTCCTATGTTTAGACAAGATAAATTTTGTTTTTATAGTATTATATAGATATTAACAAGAAACTTTATTGCTACCAACAAGTATGAGTATATTTCTTAAAAAAGCCTTAAAACCAACCTATTTTATAATTGGTTTAATTGTTGCGTCACTTTTAACATTTTATATTGTTTTAGCTAGCAGTTTACCCTCGGTTGAAGAGATACTTGATATGAGGATGCAAATACCAATGCGAGTATATACTCAAGATAAAAAATTAATAGCCGTTTATGGTGAAAAAAAGAGAATTCCGGTGACTTTTGAAGAGATACCAAATGATTTAAAAAATGCATTTATCGCGGCAGAGGATAACAGGTTTTATAATCATAGCGGCGTTGATTATCTGGGCTTATTAAGAGCATTTAAAAGCTTCATAACAACAGGCAAAGTTACTCAAGGTGGAAGCACAATTACAATGCAAGTTGCTAGAAACTTTTATTTAACAAGAGAAAAAAAAATTATTCGTAAGTTAAGAGAAATTCTCCTAGCATATAAAATGGAGAGAAATTTAAGTAAAGAAAGAATTTTTGAACTCTATATGAATAAAATTTATCTTGGTCATAGATCATATGGAGTCGCAGCTGCTTCACAAGTATATTATGGGAAAAGACTAGAAGATTTAACTTTAGCCCAAATGGCAATGATTGCTGGTTTGCCTAAAGCGCCTTCAAAATATAATCCAATCTCTAACGAAAAGAGAGCTCTTCAAAGAAGAGATTATGTCTTAAGAAGAATGTCAGAAAATAATTTTATATCAAAGGAAGATTACGTAACTGCTTATCTTTCTCCTGTATCTGCTAAGTTAAACACTGCAAGCATAGAATTGAGAGCACCATATGTAGCTGAAATGGTAAGAGCGCAAATGGAAGAAAGATTTGGTAACGACGCTTATATACTAGGTTACGATGTTTTTACAACTGTAGATAGTAAATTACAAGAGGCAGCAAGACAATCATTAAGAAAAAATATTGAAAAATATGATATTCGACACGGGTACAGAGGCCCTGAAGGAAAGATAAATTATGGTAAATTATTAAATTCTGATCTTGAATATGATTTAGAAATTTCAAAAAAAAATATTTCTAAATTTTTAAATAGCTACTATGAGATTAATAAGAATGTCCCAGCAGTAGTTTTAAATGTAGATAAATATTCTATAAAAGTATATTCAAAATATAATAAGCTAATAGATATTCATATAGATGATATTTTGATAAAAAATCAGTACTTTGATGTTAATTATAGGAAAAAAATTAAGAATTTTTATTCTGTTTTATCAATTGGAGATGTAATAAGAATAAAGGAAGTAAATAATAAGTGGAAATTATCTCAGGTACCCAATGTAAATGGGGCTTTAGTTTCAATTGATTCTAATAGTGGCGCAATCTCCGCTTTATCTGGTGGGTATGATTTTAGAATAAGTAAATTTAATAGAGTTACTCAAGCAAAAAGACAGCCAGGTTCTAGTTTCAAACCGTTTATTTACTCAGCGGCATTAAACAAAGGATATACTCCTGCCTCTATAATAAACGACGCACCAAAAGTATTTAAAGAAAATACAGTTAGTGGGGCTTGGAGGCCAAAAAATTATGGTGGGAAATTTTATGGTTTTACAAGACTGCGTTATGGTTTAGCAAAATCTATAAATATGATCTCAATAAGATTATTAGATAGTATTGGAATAAATTATACTTTAAATTATGCAAAAAAATTTGCTTTACCTACTGAAAAATTTCCAAAAGACTTAACTTTAGCTTTAGGTAGTGGCGAAATTACTCCTCTAGAGTTGGCTCAATCTTATGCATATTTTTCAAATGGAGGTTATGGAATTCAGCCTTATTTAATTGAGCAAGTAAGGAAAAGAAATAATGAAATTATTTATGTTGAAAATCCTATAAGAGTATGTAGTAATCCTTGTGACTATGTAAGTTTAGATACTTTGCAATTTCCTTCAGCTAAATCTGTTGAAGAAGTTAAGAGTTAAGAGAAATAGCTGGTTTACCAAGATTTTCAATGCAAACACTTGACCCAAGAAATATTTATCAGATGGTAAGTATAATGAAAGACGTAGTGAAATATGGAACAGCCAAGAGAGCGAAAGTTCTTAAAAGAAGTGACATCGCAGGGAAAACAGGAACTACAAATGATCAAAAGGATGCTTGGTTCAGCGGGTTTAATAGAGATATTGTTGCAGTAAGTTTTTTAGGTTTTGATGATCATTCTTCGCTTGGTAAAAAAGAATTTGGAAGCACAGCAGCTTTACCAATGTGGATTGATTACATGAAAGTAGCATTAAAAGGAAAGCCTATTGCAAATTTAGATGAACCAGATGGTTTAGTAAGCGCTAAGATTGATAGCAAAAATGGTTTATTAGCTTCTCCTGATTCAAAAAATTCCATAATCGAAGTTTTTAGAAAAGAAAATGTTCCTAAAACTTTTAGTAAAGATAATAAAATTATAAATAAAAACGAGGAAGAGGTTGAAATAGAAAAATTATTTTAATTCTGATGATATCTTTTACTATACTCTTTTACATGGTTTATTAAAAATTCTAAATTATCTGGGTCAACATATTGATCAATTCCGTGTCCTAAATTAAAAATATGTTTGTGGCCAAAACCATAAGAATCCATAACTTTGCTTGCTGCATTTTTAATGGATTCTTTTGTGCCATGAAGAGCGCAAGGATCTAAATTACCTTGCAAGCATATGTTTTCACCAACAGTTTTACGTGCCGATGATAATTCCACTGTCCAATCTAAACCAATTGCATCACAACCAGAATCTGTAATTTGTTTTAACCAATTACCACCACCTTTAGTAAAAAGTATAACTGGGATTTTTTTTGTTAACTCGTTTTTTCTTAATTTTTCTATTATTTTTTTCATTGGATCAAGAGAAAAATTTATATAATTTTCGGTATTAAGTAATCCTCCCCAAGAGTCAAAAATCATTAATATATTAGCCCCTGCTTTAACCTGCATTATTAGATAATTAGAAATAGCATTAACTAATTTTTGGTTCAAAGTTTGTAACATTTTTTTGTCATTATAGATTTTTGATCTAACTTTTCTAAACTCTTTTGTTGCCGAACCTTCAATCATATAGGTTGATAACGTCCATGGGCTTCCTGAAAATCCTATAAGTGGAATTTCGTTATTTAATTTTTTTTTAGTTTCAATAATAGCTTCGGACACGTAATTCAATTTTGTATCTATGTCATTATCATTAAGATTTTGTACATTGGAAATGTCATTGAGAGGATTGTCAAAATATGGTCCATGATTATCTTTAAATTTTAACTCTAGCCCCATTGCATCAGGAATAGTAAGGATGTCAGAAAATATTATGGCTGCATCAAGATTAAATCTTTCAATTGGCTGCAAAGTAACTTCGGATGCAAGATCAGGAGATTTGCATAGATTTATAAAACTGCCTGCTTTTTTTCTAGTTTTTTTATACTCTGGCAGATATCTTCCAGCTTGACGCATAATCCAAACCGGAGTTCTATCAACAGGAGAACCCTTTAATACGTCTAATATTCTTGTATTTTTGATTTGGCCCATTATTTATATCTCTAAATAATCAAGAATATTTTCTGCGGCTTCTCTTCCTTCAAAAACTGCAGTAACAACTAAATCTGAACCTCTTGTCATATCACCACCCGCAAAAACTTTTTTATTTGTTGTTTGATAATTATATTCATTATCAATTTTTAATAATCCTTTATCATTTACATTTATATTATATTTTTTAAACCAATCAGCTGGGCTTGGTTGAAATCCAAATGCAATAATAACTTTATCAGCTGGCACAATTTTTTCAGAATTTTTCAAAACTATTGGTTTTTTCCTGCCCATTGCATCCGCAGGACCTAATTTTGTTTTTACAACTTTTACTCCTTCAACTTTTGTATCTCCAATAATCTCTATGGGTTGATAATTAAAAAGAAATTGCACTCCTTCCTCTTTTGCGTTTTTAACTTCTTTCTTTGATCCAGGCATATTTTGTTCATCTCTTCGGTATATGCAGGTCACACTTTCTGCTTCTTGCCTAATTGATGTTCTGTTACAGTCCATTGCTGTATCACCTCCACCAAGGATGACAACTTTTTGTTTTCTCATAGAAATAAAATCATTAGAAATTTTTAATTCACGATTAATATTTGAAATTAAAAATGGTAAGGCTTCGTGAACATTTTCGAGATCCTCGCCTTTGAAATTTCCTTTCATTGGCTTATAAGTACCCATCCCTAAAAAAACGGCATCATGATTATCGTAAATTTCTTGAAAGTCTATATCTTTACCAACTTCGGTATTTAATATAAATTCGACTCCCATTCCTTCTAAAATTTCTTTTCTTTTTTCAACAACATCTTTATCAAGCTTGAAAGGAGGAATGCCAAAAGTTAAAAGACCACCTATTCTTGAATATTTATCAAATATTTTTGCTTTAACACCATTTCTTGTAAGTATATCTGCGCAAGCTAGTCCAGCCGGCCCAGCACCAATAATAGCAACAGTTTTATCAGTTTTAATAACGTTTGACATATCTGGTTTCCACCCTAATTTAAAGGCTTCATCAGTTATATATTTTTCTATAGATCCAATCGTGACAGCGCCAAAACCATCTTCAAGAGTACAAGCTCCTTCACAAAGTCTGTCTTGTGGGCAAATTCTTCCACATATTTCTGGTAAAGAATTTGTTTTATGAGACATTTCTGCAGCCTCAATAATTTTTCCTTCATTAATAAGATTCAACCACGTAGGTATGTAATTATGAACAGGACACTTCCATTCACAATATGGATTGCCACAATTTAAACATCTACCAGCTTGTTCAGATGCCTTTTCCGCAGCAAAATTTGAGTAAATTTCTTTATAGTTATAAATGCGTATTTCCGCCTGTTCTACAGGTGGATCTTCTCTCTGTATATCTAGAAACTGCATAGGTTCTTTCATATGTATATTATTACATAAAAACTATGAATGCTGATACTTTGATATTATTTATATTTGAAAATTAAGATAGTTTTTCTTTAACAAATTTACTAGCAAAGCCCATGTCTGCGCGATTATTTGAGCGTTTTTTTAATTCACCCATCACTTGACCTATTTGGCTCATTTGGCTGATTGATTTCTCTTTCATAATATCTTCAATCATTTTTTGAACTTCTTCTAAAGTCATTTCTTCTGGCAAGTACTCTTTAAAAACTGATAATTCATATTCTTCTTGTTCCGCTAAATCTTTTCTGTCAGCTTCTATATAATGAGTAAGAGATTCTTTACTTTTTTTAGATAATTTTTTTAATATTTCAAAAATATTTTCGTTAGTTAATTCTTGTCTAGTTTCAACTTCTTTATCGAGTATTGCCGAAAGGATTAATTTGAGGGCACCAAGACGTTTTTTGTCACCACTTTTCATTGAAGATTTTTTATCTTCAGTGATTTTATTTTTTAATGAGGAATTATTAGATTCTGTATTAGACATTAAAAATTAATATAATTTAATTCGTCTTCCAGTTGCAGTTCTATTTGTTCTTTTGTGAACCCTTTTAACAGCTGCAGCTGCTTTTCTTTTTCTGACAGATGTTGGTTTTTCGTAGAATTCTCTTTTTCTAATTTCAGTTAAAACACCAGCTTTTTCACAAGCGCGTCTAAATCTTCTGATCGCTATGTCAAATGGCTCGTTTTCTTTTACTTTAATACTTGGCATAATTTACCTTTAATAATTTAGTGGTGTGATTATACAGTTCTATGCATAAAAATCAAAAAAAATACGTGGGCATATTATGTTAGTTCTTGGCATAGAAACATCTTGTGATGAAACAGGTTTAGCAATATATGACTCAAAAAAAGGTTTAATTGCTGACGAAGTCTTTAGTCAAATTGACATACATAAGGAATATGGTGGGGTTGTTCCGGAGCTTGCCTCACGAGATCACGCAGATAGAATATTGCCGTTATTAAAAAAGATTTTAAGAGATTCAGGTAAAGGATTAGATGATATTGATCTGATTGCATATACTGCGGGGCCAGGTCTCAAAGGGTGTTTGCTTGTTGGGTCTACTTTTGCAAGATCTTTAGCGTACATTATTGATAAACCTATTATTTCCATTAATCATATAGAAGCTCATTTGCTTGCGCCAATTATGGAATATTCAGATTTATCTTTTCCATTTTTTGGCTTATTAATTTCTGGTGGACATACTATGATTGTTGATGCTAAGGATATTGGAATGTACGAAATTATGGGAGAAACACTGGATGATGCGGTAGGTGAAGCGTTTGATAAAACTGCAAAGCTTATAGGGCTCGATTATCCAGGAGGGCCATTAATTGAAAAGTTAGCAAAAGAAGGAAATGGTGGAAGTTATAAATTTCCTCGCCCAATTTTAAATCAACCTAATTGTGATTTTAGTTTTAGTGGTTTGAAAACCCATATAATGTTGACTTGGAAATCATCTGGAAAAACAGATCAAGTAAGAAAAGACATTGCTTTAGAATTACAAAATGCGGTGTGCGATTGTTTAGTTGGGAAACTTAGGCGTGCACATCTTGAAAAAGGTTATTCGTCTATTGTTATTTCAGGTGGAGTTAGTGCTAATCAATTTATTCGAAATAAGATTGATAATTTCGCAGACTCGATTAATGTAAAAGCTTTTTATCCAACTAAAAAATTTTGTACAGATAATGGCGCTATGATTGCCTATGCAGGT
>Ga0255775_1002547_pt1 | contig 15785 bp, 9 predicted proteins | sample 011ome_26_FD_179973 | JGI IMG/M metagenome (GOLD analysis project Ga0255775, IMG submission 179973) | Coastal salt marsh microbial communities from the Groves Creek Marsh, Skidaway Island, Georgia - 011511BT metaG (version 2) | ecosystem: Environmental > Aquatic > Marine > Intertidal zone > Salt...
AGGCAGAGTTTATTACTTTGGTGATAAGGATTCAAATATCCAAAAGAATTATAAAAAGTCTGCTGATTATTACTATACAGCGGCCAAGAATAATAAAGATGATTCTGAGAAGAATGCTATTGCACTCAAGGTTACAAGTTCTGGATCAGGTTTTTTTGTAACACCTAACCATATTGTTACTAATAATCATGTGACAGCAGGTTGTGACAAGCTGGAAGTTAAAAATAAAGACTACAAGTCAAGTGCTAAATTATTAGATACAGACTCTACAACTGATTTATCAATCTTGGTAACAGGCAAACCTAACAACAGTTTCTTATATCTTAGAAACCGCAAGCCTGTAGTAACAGGCGAGCAATCTTTAGCATTGGGCTATCCATTCTCTTCAACGCTAGGATCAGAACTTAAAGTGACTTCAGGTAATATTGCAGCGCTCACAGGCTTTAAAAACAATATTGCAGAGCTTCAACTCACCTCACCAGTTCAGCCAGGCAACTCAGGTGGCCCGTTACTTGATGATAATGGTAACGTCATTGGCGTTATTGTTTCAAGGTTAGAAACGTCTGCAGAAATTACAGGAAGTAGAGCCGCACAAAACGTAAACTTTGCAATAAAATCAAACATGGCAAAAATCTTTATGGATTTAAATATGGTTGATTACCAAGTTAGAAAGTCTAATGGCGCTAAAGAAATCAGCCAAATTGTCACTGCAGCAAAAGAGGCGACAGTTCAGGTTATTTGCAAAGAAAAGAAATAGGTTTTTAACAAGGTATAAAAATGTCAGGAATAAATAAAGTAATATTGATTGGCAATCTGGGAGCAAAGCCAGAGTTTAAGTGTTCATCTACTAATGTCGCTATAGTTAATTTATCGGTAGCTACATCAGAATCTTGGGTTGATAAAAATACTGGGCAAAAACAAGAAAAAACTGAGTGGCACAAGGTTAGTGTCTTTGGTAAGTTGGCCGAAACCGTTTCCAAATATTGTGACAAAGGTTCTAAGATTTATATTGAAGGCAGGTTGCGAACACGCAAGTATCAAGATAAAGCAGGAGTTGATAGGTATGCCACTGAAATCATCGTAAGTGGTTTTAATGGAATTATTCAAGTGTTAGATGCAGCCAAACAAGATTCAGCACCTTCTATTGAGCCTGCGCCTGTAGATTCAGAGTTTGATGACATAATACCATTTTAGAAACTAGTTCATTTATTTTTAACTTTAATTAAATATATAAACATTAAGCCAAATGCACATTATTCCTTCTTACCTTTCCGATCGATGTCAGAGCAACGCTGAAAGAAAAGTATTTACAACCTTTAAAAGTCTCAATATTAAATTTAAAGCGTATTTATTCCATTCGGTGAATCTGCCAGAGCATCAATACAAGAAATGGGGTGAAATAGATTTTCTTTTAGTAGCGAAAAACGGAATTTTGGTATTCGAAGTTAAGGGTGGAAGGATACGCAGACAAGAAGGCGTATGGAAATATATTGACCGTTACGGGAAAAATCATCAATCAGCAGAGGGGCCGAATAATCAAGCAAAAAGCGCCATGTTTTCCTTAAAAGCAAAGTTACAGAAAGAATTTCCGAGAGTTGATTTCAATAATATTCCGTTCGGATGGGCTATGATTTTTCCAGATATTGATTATGCAGCAAAGACTCTAGAGCTTCCAGTTGAAATGGTTTGTGATTTCAACTCCATGAGTAACCCTAGTTTTGAAATCTTTATTGATAACTTATACAAGTACTTCAAGAACAAGATTAAAAACCCTAAAGAATTAAAAGGTGAAGATGTTGTAAATATTAGTAATTATATTAGGCCAGATATTGACTTAGTTCCAAAGCTGAAAAACACTATTGATGAGACAAATAAAAAACTAGTGAAGGGTACACAGCAACAATATGCATTTCTTAATATGGCCCTAGAAAATAATAGAATACTATGTACGGGCGGGGCTGGAACTGGCAAAACTGTACTTGCAATTGAAATTGCGAGAAGCAATCCAGATAAAAAAATTCTAATAACGTGCAAAAGTGGAGTGCTTGCCAGATTTATCAAAGGGCAGGTTACAAATGAATTAACCGACGTTATGGATTTTGCTCAAATTCTAGATAATCAAGTATTCTTTACCAATGGCCACGAAATGAAAGACTCTATTGAGGATAGATATGACATGGTTATTGTTGACGAAGGTCAAGATTTGTTAACATCCTTGTTCGTAGATTTTATTGATAAGGTTTTAAAAGGTGGTTATGAGCAAGGTTGTTGGAGATGGTTTATGGACTTAAACAATCAAGCGAGAGTCGATAGCTCCAACACAATCATGAAGCTTTATCATGAACTAAAATATTTGAAAGAGAATTCCGATATAAATATTGCAGAGCTAAAAGAAGAGAGTGATGATTCTAATGATATATATCAAATTTTGGAGGATACACACCCATCTAAAATTAATCTAACCCATAACTGTCGCAATACAGAAGAAATTATTCTTGAAACGCAGCTAAACACTGGGGCTGATATAGGGTCAGCTATTATTAAAGGAAAAGGTAAGTTGCCACGTTGGGAGAAAATAGCTTCATCCAACGACACAGTTAACAAACTTGAGCAGATATTATCAACGCTCTCTAGTGAAGTTGAGTACTTGAATGATATAGTAATACTTTCACCTTTGGATTATGCGTCTTCAAGTGTATTTAACCTTTCACCAGAATGGCAGGATAAAATACAGATTCTTACCAAGGACAATATTTTGTCGCAAAATTCAAAAAAAATATTGTTTAGCGATATAGCGACTTTTAAAGGTTTAGATAAACATATTGTTTTAATTGTAGATATGGAAAAAACTATGGATTTGTTATTAAGATCTAATGGCAAAGATGCTGATTTAATTACAAAAGATATACGCTCTTTTTTGTATGTAGCTATGACGCGTTCAAATTCTTTTTTGTGGATAACCTTTGATTCTAAATTTGAAAAGTTCCTTGAAGAGCAGAAAACAATCAATTTTAAATTAATGCGAGCAAACTAAAAAATGAGTGACCAACAAAAAGCTTTAGATTTTATTGAAAAACAACTGATTGGCCCTAGAGATGGTGAGAGGGAATTTTTAGATTTCGTTAATCCAAGCGATTTATATTTGCTTGGTCGAATTCATCCAATAGAGGTAAATGAAGATTTACTACTTGATGACAATGAAAAAGCTGAGGGTTATTATCAATCTAAACCACCTTCATTCGGAATGAGTTTTTATTTAGAAAGTGGAGCTGATTTTAACCTCTCAATTTCATTTGCAACTTATCTCAAGGGTGAAGCAATTAATCAAGATGTTTTTCAAAGGTTGATCTATAGAGCAGAAGATGAGAATCCGAAATTTGCTGAAGAGTTGAAATATATACAAAACTCATTATTAAGCAACAAAATTGAATCAACAGATAAGAATGCTATTAAACGAATTAAGCATATTCACAAATCATTAGATACAATTAAAGGCGAAAAGATTGTTGAAAAAGGATGGCTGAGACAGCCGTTTAATTTTAATCACGACATTTCAAAACCAAATGATGAGAATGAAAAAAATATATTCTTATTTGAAAAAATTGCCAGGGTAAATATTGTCTGGAGAAAATATAAGGAAGGTTATATAGTTACAGCCACTTTAATTAACAATCGAACAAAAGAGCCAAGAAAATTTGTTGAATATCAACTGTATCAGGCCAAGATAAAGATTAATCAAAATAAAGCTAAAATTTTTCCATATCCCGCTGATACAAGGTTGTCTTATGACGCTGAAGAGGAAGAGCTCGCACTAAGGTATCGACAAAATAAAACCTATGCTATAGGGCATTCGTGTGCAGCATCTTATAAACTTAAAGAAAATAAAGTCTTAGAGCTGGCTTCTGAGTTTCTACCTTCTACTATCGTTAAACCAATTACTCTTGATCTAAAGAACAAGAGTAAAAACCCTTCCCTTAATCTTCAATATCTTTGCGGCAATGAATTAACACCAAGCGCACTTAAAAAATCTCTTACAAAATTTGTTGTTGATTATGAAGAGTGGTTTGAAGAGCAGAAAAATATAGATGGATTGGATCAATACTCTAATGCTAGAGAAAGAATATTAAGTCGAATTAAAAACAGTATTGCTAGAATGCTGACAGGAATCGACACTATAGTTAATGACCCTATAGTTTTCGAATCGTTCAAGCTTGCAAATCTATCAATGTTGATGCAAATGGTGCATGCAAAATTTTCAAGGAATATCAAAAATAAAGATGAAGGGCGTTTTGAGCAACCAGACTATTTTAATAAATCTTATAACTTATATAACTGGAGACCATTTCAGCTAGCTTTTTTATTGTTGACGATTGAGTCCCTGGTAAATGAATCTTCTAAGGATAGGGATGTTGTTGATTTAATCTGGTTCCCGACTGGTGGTGGTAAGACAGAAGCTTATCTTGCAGTCTCGGCATTTGAAATGTTTTATAGACGACTTAAATACGGAGAAAAAGGCGCTGGCACCGTGGTAATAAAACGATACCCATTAAGATTACTTTCTGCACAGCAATTCCAAAGGGCTTCAATTTTGATTTGCGCTTGCGAGTTGCTTCGCAGAACTAATAAGTCTTTGGGAGTAACTCCTTTTTCTATAGGCTTGTGGGTGGGTGAAGCCACCAGTCCAAATAAATTTTCAAATAGCGAGAGGTCAAATGGTGCGCATGAGTTATTTGAAAGAACTCTTGATGAAGAAAAACCAGAAAATAGATTCGTGGTTCAAAAATGCCCATGGTGTGGTACTAGAGTCATTCCTAACTATTCTTCAGACAGAGGATTCTATGGTGTAAGAGCAAACACTAGCTCTTTTTCATTCTTTTGCCCGTCAAAGAGTTGTGATTTCCATGAAAAATTACCATTGAGCGTAGTTGATGATGATTTATATGACAACCCTCCTAGTTTTTTGATAGCCACTGTTGATAAGTTTGCTAGATTGGCTTGGACAGATAGGCCAAAAGTATTTTTTGGTATTGGTTCAAATTTCAGGCCACCTTCAATTATTATTCAAGACGAGATGCATCTTATTTCTGGACCAATTGGTACAATCAGTGGACTGTATGAGGCGGCAATAGATGAGGTAATTGCATCTACGGGCGGCGCAAGACCTAAAATCATCGCTGCTACTGCAACCATTAGAAGGGCTGATGAACAAGTCCAGCGTTTATATGCGTCAAAATGTAATGTCTTTCCATCAACTGGAATTAATGAAAATGACTCCTATTTTGCTAGAACAGATGACGATAAAGATGGTCGAATGTATATTGGCGCTATGGGGCAGTCAGATACTCAAATAACCTCAATGGTTCAAGTTGGTTCGGTCTTGGCCCAACTCCCCGAATCTGTTGATTTAACCCCTGAGTCCAAAGACGCTTATTGGACCCAAATTGTCTACCACAACTCCATGAAAGAATTAGCAAAGACAATAAACATATCCAATGATGATATACCCAATAGACTGGAGATTATCTATCCAAACACTCAAAGAAGATCGCTCAAACATATATCAGAGCTTTCCTCTAACGTAAAAGGTGGGGACTTGACTTTAATCCTTGAAAGAATGAATAACACCATTCATAAAAATAGTGATGACACAATAGATATTCTTGCTTCTACAAATATGATTTCAGTAGGTGTTGACGTTCCAAGAGTTGGGTTAATGTTAATAAATGGTCAGCCTAAGACTACGTCTGAATACATACAAGCATCAAGTCGTGTTGGACGTGGAGAAATTCCCGGAATAGTGGTCGCTCTATACCCTGCAGCCAATGCAAGAGCTAGATCGCACTATGAAAGTTTTATCTCATATCATGAGTCTTTGTATAAGTTTGTAGAGCCTACAAGTGTTACTCCATATGCTGAACAAGCCAGAGATAGAGCTCTGCATGCGGCACTGGTTATTTTAATGCGGTACTCGGGCAACATCGGGAGAAATGAAGAGGCGCATTTATTTGATTATGAAAATAACACTGTTATGAAAAAATTAACTAATCGTCTTATAGAGAGAATGCAGAGAGCCGACCCGAGTGAAAAAGATAACATCGCTAAACAAATGCATAAGAAGATTAAAGAATGGCAGTCCTTGGCTAAACAATATCCAGGTCTTAGATATGACGGTAAGGGTAATCAATTTAAAACTCTTCTAGTTAGTTATGAAGAAAAAAACAAACCAAGTAATTCCGAAAAATGGCCAACACTTAATTCTGTTAGAAATGTTGATGTTGAAATCGCTATTAAGGTTTGGGGGGAGTAAGGATGAAAGAGTTGAAAAGCTACAGAATGTCTCAAGGATTAACCACTTATGGAATAGGGGCCATTATTGGCATAGGAGATGAGTCTTTTATTAATACAGGTGTAACGAATCCAGATGAGCAGTTACGAGTTATTTTTCCAAGGCTTTCAAATAGATTAGGTGTTAATAGTTTAAGACATCCAAGAATAAAATACGTTTGGGGGGACAAGGGGCAAATTAATGTTGGCAATAAGTTCAGTTTTATGCGCTTTCCTAGCTGGATGTTCTGTCCAAGTTGTCGTGCCATGAAACAAATTACCGCCAAAATTTCTCAGGATCTTAAAGGAGATGTGCCAAGGTGCGATAATAACAAGTGTAAAGGATTTAAAAAATTTAAACTTCAGCCAGTTCGTTTTGTGATTGCTTGTGAGCATGGGCATATGGATGAATTTCCATGGTGGAAATGGACGCATTCAAAGAATTCTGAAAATATTGCAGATAACGGTAATTGCCAAAACAATAGGCTTTTCTTTAGAGTTAGGCAAGGCGTAGGAGCTGGTTGGGACTCTCTTGTAGTTAAGTGTAGTTGTGGAGCAAGTAGGTCTCTAAGTGATTTAAATGGCAATCCAGATGCGCTGAAGTCAATTGGTCAAAAATGCAGAGGGAAACAACCTTGGCAAGCTGAAGGTGATTTAGAGTGTGGAGAAACGCCAAGAGTTAGTCAAAGAAATGCAAGTAATATTTATCAGCCAGTAATCGTTTCGGCTATTGATATTGAGGCTCAAGATGCCCAACCAGCAGATGTGGGTTTAAAGAATAAAATTGAAAATAGTGACCTTTACAACCCATTGATTAGATATTTTGAGGAGCGCGGCTCTGATGATGAATATTTCCAATCAATGGCGACTGTACTATGTAAAGAGTTTGGCTGTTCAATTAATGAAATTATTAATACTCTTGAGCCTAATGATGCAAATGCAGAATCTATTAGTGACAAGCCTAAATCTATCTATGAAATTAACCAAAGTTTAAAGATTGAGGAGTATTCTTCTTTCTTTAAAGATATCAAGACTTCAAAATTTATAAATCAAGTTGAAGATATTAATCAATTGTTAGAGATTGATAACTCCAAGTTATTTGCAAAACTTATTGGGCATATATCATTAGTAAAAAAACTGCGAGAGGTTAGGGTATTTAAAGGGTTTAATAGGCTTCAATTTGACCCTGGAAAGATTGTTTCACCAGTAACAAGCCCTGATTGGCTGCCCGCAATTGAGATTTATGGCGAAGGTATATTTTTAGCCTTGGATGAGGATAGCCTAAATGAATGGTATAAGAAATATAAGAGTTCGATAGATAGCAAAATGGATTCAATTGCAGGTCGTTATGTTGCCAAAGGTTATGAAGAAAGATTTGGCCCATTTCATGCAAAATTTGTTTTGCTGCATACCTTGTCACACTTATTAATCAGACAACTTTCTTTTGAATCTGGATATAATGCATCCTCACTTAGAGAAAGTATTTATTTCTCGGATGAAAGGGATGAAAAAATGTTGGGTATATTGATTTATACAGCAGACTCCGACTCGGAAGGATCTCTAGGCGGTTTAGTTCGTCAGGGCCAGTTGCAAAGATTATTACCTACCATTTTATTGGCCCTTCAAAAATCCTCATGGTGCCCTTCAGATCCTGTGTGCAAGGAGTCAGCTGGACAAGGAAATGATGGTCTAAATCAGGGGGCATGCCATGCTTGTTCATTAATTTCAGAAACAAGTTGCAGTCATTTAAATTCACTACTTAGCAGGTCTTTATTGATAGATGAAGACTTTGGCTATTTCAAGGATGTATTATAGGAATTATGCGTCAAGTTAACTCAACAGATTTAAGCGATGAACAAGAAGATATTTTATTAGACGCCCCTCTAAATGATGTGGTGCTAATAACTGGCCCCCCAGGTAGTGGAAAAACGGTAATGGCATTTCACCGAGGAGAGTATCTAACGAGAAAACATGATATGGTGAATTTAATGATGTACAACAAAGTTCTAAAAAAGTTCTCTGACAATGCTACAAAAGATAAAAAAATTAAAGTCTCGACTATGCACGCTTGGATGTGGCATTGGTGGATAGGGTTAACCAACAGGAAAATTCCACAGATAGAGCCTTGGAAGCCAGATTGGAATCAAATGTTTGATACTCTTGTTGATAAGAAATGTAACAATGATTTGGATATTAATAAATTAGACTGGAATCATTTAATTATAGATGAAGCACAGGATTTTTCACCGTCACGCATGACCTTTTTAAATCAAATTAGAAGTGCATTTTTCACAAAAGAAAACGCACCTTCTTTAACATTATTGGCAGATGAAAACCAACGAATAGGTGACGATAATTCAACCATTGATCAGATAAAAAGCTCTTTTAAGATTGAGAACTCAAAAAACTGTTTTAAATTAACAAAGAATTATAGAAATACCGATGAGATAAACACATTGATAGAATGTTTTTATGTTGGACTTGAAACTGGCAAGACAAAGCCTTCTGGAAAAAAAGGCGATAAGCCAGAGCTTGTCTTTAGTGATAATTTTACGAAGATCATTGAATATATCAGTAGATATTCAAAAATGTTTCAAAATCATGAAATAGGTGTGGTTGTTCCAACCAATAAAGAAAGAAACAAATACTATAATGCACTCAATGAAGTTTTAAATGATTCTAATTTTAATGTGCAAACCTACAGTAGTGGCTCAAAGGTTTACTCTGCCGAGTCTCTAAAATTTGACAAGGAGGGTGTGGTGACAATATTAAATAGGGCTAGTTGCAAGGGTTTAGAGTTTGACGCTGTCTTCTTGCCAGAATTATCTCGAATGCCAATAGATGATGCCAATTTAGACAGCTTTAGAATGAATATGTATGTGATGTGTAGTAGAGCAAGATTACATATTTCAATGTTTGTTGAAAATGAAAATAGCCCAGTTTTAAATTATTTGCCAAGTAGTAACTTGGACATTTTGGAGTATAAACATGCCTAATCAAAAAGATATGCTTGATAACAAACCAATTCCTGATCAAATTAGCAAAGAAAAGAAGGCGATAAAAAAAGTTGCAAAAAAGACTTCAGTTTCAAGAAAAAATGCAAAAAAAGTTATTGAGGTTTGTGTTGAAGATGTAGGTTCGGCCAATGAACAACATACAACTTTAAATAATAAAGGGTCTATTAAAGGAGATCGTTTTTTATTTATTACTCATAGAAGAAACCTCTTGAGCATCATGTCTTCTGGATTAATTGGCCCAGAGCAGGTATATGGAAAATACAGAGAAGATATTCTTATTAAGACTAAAGGCCTGGTTTCTTTGTTTAATGCAAATATTTCTAATGAACTGATTGAGCTTACAACCTCAAATAAAGAGACAAACTTTCCAGTCATTCTTGAGTTTGATAAAGAAAAATTACCTGATTCTTTTATATATGGTATTGACCTCAATGGCAAGATTGTAAGCAATGTGAATAAATCAGACTCAATGCTTTTAAGGGTGACATCTGAAATACTCAGTACCGATATGATTAAAGAAGTCCATTTTCTTAATGAAGAGAATTTAAGTGACTTTAAAAATCGAATGTTTGATAATGTTCCTATTGATGATTTTTATCTTTCAGAATCTCCTAAGATTTTTGAATCTGCTAATCCATTTCCAGTCGAGTACTTTGATGGCGTTAAGGGTTTTGAACTAACAGATATTACACGTTTAGCCAGGATTTCAGATAAGGTTGCAGCTTCGATTTCTCTTCTTTCTGAGAACATGCATAGAGCCTCAGATTTGAAACTTCTTCATTCGCTTCTATCTTTGCCATATCAAGGGAATAAATCAAGAATGCTAGGGGAATATGATACCGTTGCCCAAGTTATTAGCTCTTTGGTAAGTCCTAAGAATAAAAATAAAGTGTTAAATCATGATTATTTTCTCTTATATGTAACTTTGGAAGAGCTGATTGAAACCAGTGTAAGCGATGGCTGGGTTGCTCTAGATTTTATTGACAAAGTTGAAGCTAAATTTAAGTCTATTGCGGGTAATAGTAATGAATTAGATAGATATTTTGATGTCTCCAAGAAAATTATTCGCTCTGAGATGGACATTCCTGAAAGCATTTTTTCTGATGATCAAAATATCATTCAAAGAGCAGTACTATTATTTATATTGAGGCCAGATTATGAGGATTTAATTGATAAAGAAAATACACAGCTAAATCTGGGGGATTTAGTTAAAAAAGTCGCAATTATAATAACTGGATTTAGAGTCGGATATGAAAGGATTGGCAATAAATATAAGGCTCACCATCATATCTTCGCGTCTCTTAGGGCGTACATTATTAACTATGGTCTTGGCAACCGGTTTGACAACTTTGAGAGAATTCCAAGGGCGGTAGTTCAATGGAATTCCAATGAAAGAGTCTACACTTATGAGTGGAAACTTTTGAAAGAAACTATATCTGGTGAGTTAAGTATTAAAAGTTATATTCATGGCGTGATTCAAAAAATGCTCGATCAAAACCATTTTCATGAAGATTTTGAGGTTCTTGCCAGTACTTTAATCTATAGATTTCAATACTTTGAAGATGGTGTTGAAAGAAGGCAGCCCGTTAAACTTGACTTTAACTCAATTAAAGATAATCTGATTATATCTTCGCCGTGTTTTGTAATTACCAAGCCTTCGCACAAAAAAAGAATCACAAAAAACATTTTGGAAGACATCTTTACTAAGGATTATGATGGTCGCGCCTATTGGGTTTATGAAAAGAATAGTTCAATTAATTTAAAAAGAGTTATTAAGCATGATGAAATTGAAACTTTTGATATAGTGGAGTTAATAAAATTCATTGCTAAAACAGCTGACAAGGTTGAAGAGCAGCTCTTTCACCATGACCGTGTTAGATAGACCCCATGAAAAGCTATCAATATGCTACAGAAAAAGAAATTCTAAGGCATGCTCAAACTCTAGAAGGTTTAACGTTCTCTCAAATAGAAAAATTAGGTGAAAGTAAACACCGAATAAACTCACGAAACAAAGGCGACCAAGGAAATTTCATAGAGAAATTTGCATTTGGTATAGAAAATAATAATTTAGCTAATCCTGACTTTATTTCGGCAAAAATAGAACTGAAAGCATGCCCTTTAAAGATTTCTAGAAAGCAACTGGTGGTTAAGGAGAGGACAAAGATTTGCAGTATTAACTATAAGAAGCTTATTAATGAGACTTGGCTGGACTCATCTGCAAGAAAAAAAATTCAAAAAATATTGATTGTTTTTTATCGCTGGAATAACGATTCTTGGGAAAGTCAAAAAATTGAAAAGGTTGTTTTATGGAAATTAAAAGCAGATGAAGCGCTTATTAGTCAGGAATGGCAATCTACTAAAGATATTGTTAAACAAGGTAAGGCACATTTACTGACCGAGAGTTGGTATAAGGCGCTATCACCAAGTAGGTCTGGAAGTGGTGGAGTGGCAGATAATATAAAACAACCAGTGCAGCACATCTCAAGATTTGCAAAAAAAAGAGCGTTTTCCCTTAAAAGACCATTTGTTAATCAGTATTGGGAGTCGTTAATCCGTCCTGAGAGTTTTGAATCAATTCAAGAGACTTTAGAATTGAAATTTGAAGACAATATTGAAGAAAAACTTATTAAATTATTTGGAAATTTTATAGGTAAATCAATTCAAGAGGTGGCTAGTGAGTTAAACATTGAAGTAAAAAATTCAAAAAATGCCACAAACTTGATAATTAAGCGAATTCTCAAGTTTAGAAATTTTTCGTCAAGAATTAAAGAGTTTGAACAATCTGGAATAATTATCAAAACAGTACCTGTAAATAAAAATAATAATTATAAACCGTATGAGGCAACTTCTTTTCCGGTGGTTAGTTTTAAAGAGCTTATTCAGAATCAAGATTATTATTGTTCTGCTTTATCTGAACAACTGGCTAGAATACTTTTTATTCCAATTCATAGAGAAAAAAGAAATACACCATTATCGGAAGCCATCCTTCTAAAACCTTTTTTTTGGTCGCCAGACCAAAAAGAAGAGGAAATTATTCTTAAGGAATGGAAAGTGACAATCGACACTATTAAAAAAGGGATTAGAGTGAAAAAAGTTCCATGGGGGGAGTCATTTCGCGAATCAAATAATTTACCAAAATCTTCGGAAACTAAAATTCTCCATATGAGGCCTCACGCTAAAGATAGCACTGACAGGGATGAGGATGCATATGGCACAAGTATTACAAAACAGAGTTTTTGGTTAAATCAAAAATTTATCCAGAAAATAGTTTCTCAATCATTGTAGTTTTTTAAAGTAGTATATGTTTTTAATGAGTTTATAATTTTATCATGATTAAAACTATTGAACTTTTTGCTGGTGTAGGTGGCTTTAGAATAGGCCTAGAAAGGGCAGATACAGAATATAAAGTTGTTTGGAGTAATCAGTGGGAGCCTTCGACAAAAATACAGCACGCCTCTGATATTTATAGAGCTAGATTTCCAGGTGCAAGTCATAGTGATGTCGATATTGCCAAGGTTATTGATGAAGACTTTAAATCAATTCCTGATCACGACCTTCTTGTGGGTGGGTTTCCATGTCAAGATTATTCAGTTGCAAGAACGCTTAAGAAATCTTCTGGCATTCAGGGTAAGAAGGGAGTTCTTTGGTGGTCAATTCACACAATTTTAAAAAAGAAAGGTGTTAAATCTCCACAGTATTTAATGCTTGAAAATGTTGACAGGCTATTAAAGTCGCCAGTTTCTCAAAGAGGAAGGGATTTCGCAATAATGTTAGCCTCTTTATCGGACCTTGGGTATATAGTTGAATGGAGGGTGATTAATGCAGCAGATTACGGAATGCCTCAAAGAAGGAAAAGAGTTTATATTATGGCCTACAAGTCTAATTCGGATGTTGGCCGGGAAATTAAGAAGCTCAAGTCTCCCGTTGACTGGATTGTCAACAAAGGAATAATGCAAAGCGCATTCCCAATGAAAGCTAATTCAGAACCTTTTAGATCTGAAAGGTGCTTCATTATTAACGGAGATTTGGATGAGATTACTAACAACACTGATGATTACACCTCTAAAGTTAGACCTTTTGACACAATTGGAATAATGATTGATAGGAAGGTATACACAGATTCTGCAACTGCTGTATACAATGGAAAGAAACAAACTTTAAAAAATGTTCTTCAGGATGGAAAGGATATTCCTTCTGAATTTTTTATATCTGAAGCGGACATGGAAAAATGGTCTTATCTCAAGGGGGCGAAAAAGGAGAAAAGAACCGCATCTAACGGACATACTTATCACTATTCCGAAGGTCCGGTAACTTTCCCTGATGCTCTTGATAGAGCATCTAGAACAATTGTAACTGGAGAGGGTGGAAAAGGCCCGTCAAGGTTTAAGCATATAATTGAAACCCCTTCTGGAAAATTGAGACGATTAACTCCTGTTGAGTTAGAAAGGTTAAATATGTTTCCTGATAACCATACTAAAGGAGCTACAGATACTAAAAGAGCTTTTTTTATGGGTAACGCCCTTGTTGTTGGGGTGGTTGAAAGACTGGGGAAGTCATTGTCATGTAGGCTTAAGAAATAAGATATATATTTAGATCGCTTAACTTTATTAAAAGATAACAAGTGGTTATTTAGTAATCATAGGTAACCAGATGAAATAATCTTGATTTGATTTTAATGCTACTTGTGCAAACTGACCACTAGCAATAATGAGTTGTTAGTAAAATACTTTTTTTTGTAAAAATGAAATTATCAAAATCTTTCTATATTAAAGGACTTCAATGTCAAAAGTCTCTATGGCTTGAAAAATATAATAAAGCTGTTTTAACGCCACCTAATACTGGTGCAATAGCAACAATGGAAGAGGGTAATGTTGTTGGTAGTCTGGCTTGCGCTTTGTTTTCGGGCGGTAGAAAAATTACAACTAAGAGTATATCACTTTCACAGAAGATTGCCTTAACGCAAAAATGGATTGACGAAGGCATAAATGATATTTATGAAGCAACCTTTGAATTCGATGGTGTACTTGTGATGGTGGACATTCTCCATAAAAATGCTGATGGTAGTTTCGAGATTTATGAAGTCAAAAGCTCTACTAAAGCTAAGGATATTTTTAAGCAAGATGCATCAATCCAATATTATGTATTGAATGGACTAGGTTATAACGTCAGTGATGTTTATATCACTATACTTAATACAGATTATGTGCGTAGTAGTAAGCTGGATATAAAGCAACTATTTACCCATGTAAAAGTAACGGATGAAGTGCTTGCCTTGCAAGGCGATATTCCTGCTAATTTAGGCAAGTTTAGAGATATGCTAGCAGATGGTTTGAATGAGCCTGATATTGATATAGGCTGGCATTGCAAGAACCCTCATAAGTGTAATGCTATGGATTATTGTTGGCAACAGCAAAGGGGTATTCCCGAATACTCAGTATTCAATATTTTTCCACTCACTAAAACATCAAAAGCTCTTGGCTTATATCAACAAGGTATTGTCGATATTAAAGACATTCCAGATGATATGAAGATAACAGAGAAGCAACAGTATAAAGTTGACTTATGGAAGGCTCAGAAGGGTGTAATTAATAAAGATTCTATCAAGAGTTTTGTAGACTCTATTAGCTATCCTATTTATCATTTTGATTTTGAGACACTCGGACCTGCAATTCCGAGTTTCGAGGGAATGAAGCCATATGAAAAGCACCCTTTTCAATATTCATTGCATATTGAGCAAGAAGATGGATCGTTAGAGCATAAAGAGTATTTAGCAACCCCTGGGCAAGATCCAAGAAAAGCAATAGCCCAACGTATGGTTAAAGATATACCTCAGGATAGTTGTGTAATGGCATTCAATATAAGTTTTGAGAAAAGTATTATTCGCATTTTGGCTAATAATTATCCAGTCTATAAAGCTCATTTAATGAATATTCATGACAACTTTATTGATTTGGAAATACCTTTTCACAATGGCGATTACTGGACGCCGAGCATGCAAGGTCATTATGGATTAAAGTACGCTTTACCAGCTACTGTGCCTGAAATGAAAAATGCTTATCATGATTTAAGCGGGGTTCATAATGGTGGTGATGCAATGCTTATGTTTAAGAGGTTAGGCGAAGCGACGAATGCAAAAGAGATTGATAGTATTAAAGTGGCATTGTTAGAATATTGCAAACTTGATACTTATGCAATGGTTAGAATTTTGAATAATCTTAAGACCTTAATTAAACAATAAATTTGTTTTTTTAAGGAAATGTAAGCCTGAATTGGGTTACAAAGGTTTATCAAAAAAAACATTAAAACTTCACCAAAACTTCATTCAATTTGCTCTACAATTGATACAAATTCCAGTCGAATTTTAAAGCTATTTTTTACATTTTTCGTTGTTTAATAAATCGGCGTTAGGGCTTTTATTCTCTGGAATTTGTAGGTTTTTATTAA
>Ga0255775_1002566_pt1 | contig 15698 bp, 18 predicted proteins | sample 011ome_26_FD_179973 | JGI IMG/M metagenome (GOLD analysis project Ga0255775, IMG submission 179973) | Coastal salt marsh microbial communities from the Groves Creek Marsh, Skidaway Island, Georgia - 011511BT metaG (version 2) | ecosystem: Environmental > Aquatic > Marine > Intertidal zone > Salt...
AAGGTTTGAATGAGTCATCTCACATAAGAGTTTATGTGGATGTTAAATAAGTTATTGTTTTTACTAGGTAGTTTTGGGATAGGCATAGTTGTGTTATATATTTTTTATATCATAGGTATGGCTATCACAAATACTTTTTGTGATTGTTTATAAAGGAGAAATAATATGCCTATATATGATAAGAATGGAGACATTGAACATTGGTGTTGGTATGATATCTTTTGGGATGATGAAAAGAAAAGACTTGAGAATCCTAAAAATTGGCTAAGAAACTTATACGAGATGGCAGATGAATGGGATTTACCATGGTTTATTATGGGTAAAGTATATTGGCTACATGATTATATGCAATGGAGACGTAGCCCTAGGGGTGTGACTTCAACTTATATAAAACCATATAAGAAAAAATATATACTTAGAAGTGAGTTTGATGTTGAAGACTTTAGACCTGATGGTATAGGAGATGTCATGTATACTGACTATGACTATAGGGAGTTTCATTCGTTAGAAAATATGCTACGATTTCTAAAAAATAATATTACTTATGAAAATAAAATGAAACCTAAGCTAGATACAGTAGAAGAATTTTGCCAAGAGTTTAGCTTTGAAGTTTATGAAAGGTTATATTAATGCAACTAAATAATTTAGTAGATAAGTATTATTTATCTAATGATTTCAAGGTGTTAGCTGATAAAACTAAACACGATTATCAATATTGTGCAGGAGTTTTATTGGCTACTGAAGTAGATGGAAACACTTTGTCAAGTGTAAAGATAAGTAAAATGACAGGAGCGAAAGCTCGAAGAGCATACGAACAATGGCTTGGTCGTGGAATATATCAAGCTAATGCAATTACTTCTGTTGCTCGTAAGATATATTCTTATGGGATGGAGATGGGTTATGCTGAGACTAATCCATTTGCTACTTACAAACGTAAGACACCTCATTCTAGGAACACAGTATGGACACAAGACCAAGTCATACAGTTCTTGGATGCAGCTTATGCTGATTTTAAGTACAGAAACATAGGATTGATAGTTCAAATGGCTTATGAATGGTGTCAGAGGGTAGGAGATATGAGAATGTTGCAGTTTTCTAGCATAGATTTTGATAAAAGTGTGCTAAATTTGCAACAGTCCAAGAGAAGAAGTGTAGTTCACCTACCAATTTCACTTGACTTATTAGAAATGCTTAAACAACAGGCAAAAGATTACGACTTTCAGCCTTATGTAGCACCCTATCCTACTGCAAAGAGAGGTAAGTATGCACCATATACTATGCAAAGGCTGTCGAAAGTGGCACGTAGAGTGATGCACTTAGCTAATTTACCTGACACACTACGTATTTCTGACCTAAGACGTACAGGAACTACAGAAATGGTAGAAGCAGGGGTATCTATGGGTCAGATTATGTCTGTTACAGGTCATGCAAACCCACAATCCGTAAAACCTTACATGAAAAATACGTATGCTAGTGCAGAAAGTGCATTGACATTACGAAAAAGTCATGGTAAAAGCAATTAAATGCCGACAAGGAGAGTGATATATGAATATTAATATGTACATTAATGAATTAGATTTAAGTATAGGGGAGAGTAAAAGGCTTAACTGTCCATCTTGTAATGGGTATAAAACTTTTACTGTCACCAACAACATGGGTCAGATGTTATGGAACTGTTATAAATCTTCTTGTCAACTGTCAGGCTCTAAACGTGTGTCATTATCTGCTAGTGATATAAAAAAGCACAGACAGGATGTAGAGAAAGACAACGAACCCTTCGTAATGCCTGAGTACATAGTGCCTTACGATAAAGAAAATTATTATGATATACCTAAAGACAAGCTTATGTATGATGTTAAGGAACACAGAGTTGTTTTCCCTGTCATACATGAAGGCAGAGTTGTTGATGCCAATGGCAGGTCCTTAGGAAAAAGAATACCTAAATGGAAACGATATGGAAAAAGTGACTTGCCTTTTGTCTCAGGACATGGTAAGGTCGCAGTAGTTGTTGAGGATTGTGTGAGTGCTTCAGTCTTAGATAGTGAAGTATATGTTGGGGTAGCAGTATTGGGTACGTCATTATCCGAATCTCACAAGAGGTATCTCTCACAATTCTCAACAGCAATAATAGCACTAGACCCTGATGCTCTACCCAAGACGATGTCATTTGCAAAGGAACTGAGAGCCTACGTAAATGATGTTAAGGTGCTAAGATTGCAAGATGATTTGAAGTACAAGAAGAAAGATGATATAGAAAACTTAATTAACTTAACCCCAAAGGAGAACCAATATGGAACTATCCCTACTACGTAGCTTAATGAACAAAGATTTTTACACAGACCATCGTGGTTCTAAGTGTCCTGATAGACTGTTCAGTAAAGATGCAAGAAAGCTAAAGCATACTATTGATTATGCTATGAATAAATATAAAAGAGATGTAACACCTGATGAGGTGGAAGCATTGTTCATGGCTAACAATCCATCTATGACTACTGCACAGAAGCAAGGTTATAGTGCATTGTTCAATACAGTAAAACGTGAGCAACCTATGGGTACTGACGTGGCACAAGACGTGCTGTCTAAATTATTTCAGCAGGTCATAGGTGAGGACATAGCTAATCTAGGATTTGACTATGTGAATGGTGCGGAGAAAAGCCTTAGACCATTACGTGATTTACTTGACAAGTATAATGATAACTTTCTACCTGAAGTAAAGATTGAGTGGGATGATATATCTTTTGATACCATCATGGCAAAGCAATCTGTACAGATGAAATGGACATTCAATATACCTGAGATGGCACGTAAGGTAGAGGGTGTAAATGCAGGATACCTTGTTGAGATAGGAGCAAGACCTAATACAGGTAAGACTTCTTTCCATGCGTCTATGTTAGTAGGTCCAGGTGGTATGGCAAGACAAGGAGCTAAGTGTGTAGTCTTATGTAACGAAGAGTCTTATGACAGAGTTGCATTCAGATATATACAAGCATCGACAGGCTTTCCAAAGGAAAAGATACAGGCTAACATTCAGGAAGCTAAGACTATCTACCAAGATGTAACCAAGAACGTAAAGATTAAAGACGTTAGTGGTGAAGATATGTCTTGGGTAGAAACAATGTGTAAGTCAGAGAGACCTGATATAGTTGTACTCGATATGGGAGATAAGTTTGCTAGGTCGGGTAGTTACTCTAGACCTGATGAGATGCTAAAAGCTAATGCAATATATGCTAGACAGATTGCAAAGACATATGGTTGTGCTGTATTTTATATGTCACAGTTGTCGGCGGAAGCTGAAGGTAGACAGGTTCTTAATCAAGCTATGATGGAAGGCTCACGTACAGGTAAAGCTGCTGAAGCAGACTTGATGCTATTGATTGGTCAACCTGCTCAAGTAGAAGGGGTTGACGAACAGTCAACTTTAAGGCATATTAATGTTGTTAAGAATAAAGTAACAGGATGGCATGGTATGATTAATTGTAATCTTGATTACAGAATAGCTAGATTTACAGCATAGAGGAGTAGATATGAAACTTACAATAGATGTAGAGAATACTGTCACTAAACGTGATGGTAAGATGTATCTAGACCCATTTGAACCTGACAATAAGCTTGTCATGGTTGGATGTTTGACAGATAAAGGAGAAGAATATTTATATAGAGATGACTTCAGTGGTGTGCAACAACACTTGGATGATGCTACTATATTAATAGGACACAACATAGCATATGATTTAATGTGGCTATGGGAGTGTGGCTTCAAGTATGATGGTCCTGTCTTTGATACAATGTTAGGCGAATATGTCTTGCAACGTGGACAGAAAGAACCATTATCACTAGAAGCTTGTGCTGAAAGGTATGAGTTAGATACTAAGAAGCAGGATACCCTAAAGGAATATTTCAAACAGGGTATAGGTGTTGACGAGATACCACCTGAAGAACTATCATCTTACCTGTCAGCAGACTTACATGCAACACAGCAGTTAGCAGAAAAGCTAACAAAAAGATTGATGACTACAGATTCAGCATTGATGGAGTGTGTTGTACTTACTAACAGAGTGTGTGTTACCCTTGCTCATATATACAACACAGGATTTGCTGTGGATGAGGAGAAACTAGAAGAGGTTAGGTTTCAGTTTGAGTCTGAGAAACTAGAAATAGAGAAGAGATTACAAGTTCAAATACGAAACTTGATGGGTGACACTCCTATTAATCTAAATAGTCCAGAGCAAATGTCTTGGGTTATATACAGTAGAAAGCCACATGATAAAACTATGTGGGCTAATGCCTTTACTCCTTATATGGATAAGAGTCATTTCAATGATGTTGTATCTAAAAACTCAAGCATTGTATTAAAAACTAAAGCTGTCTCTTGCAGGGAGTGTAATGGTACAGGTAAGATAAGAAAGGTAAGAAAAAATGGAACTCCATTCGCTAATCAAAATAATTGTATTCCTTGTGGTGCTAGTGGTTATACTTTTAATTCCCTTAGAGAAATCGCAGGACTAAAATTTAAAGCACCAAGTTCTAAGTGGGTATCTGCTAATGGCTTTGGTGTTTCTAAGACTAACTTAGATATGCTACAGAGCATGGCTAAACGTAATAACATGACAGATGCTGTCAACTTTTTGACAGATGTTAAACGTTTATCAGCTTTGGATTCATACTTAAGTTCTTTTGTAGAGGGTATCAAGGCACACGTCAAGACTGATGGTAAGCTTCATGTAAGATTGTTACAACACAGAACAGCCACAGGAAGATTTAGTGGTGCTGACCCTAATATGCAGAATATGCCTAGAGGTGGTACGTTTCCTGTTAAGAAGGTATTCGTATCACGTTGGAAAGGTGGTAAGATACTTGAAGCTGACTTTGCACAGCTAGAGTTCCGAGCTGCGGCATATCTATCACAAGATAAGGTGGCAATGGATGAAGTCTCTACTGGATTCGATGTTCACTCGTATACGTCTAAAGTTATTACAGATGCAGGTCAACCGACTTCTCGTCAGGATGCGAAAGCACATACATTCGCACCACTCTACGGAGCAACAGGCTTTGGCAGAAGTAAAGCGGAAGCAGAATACTATGAACACTTTACCAAAAAGTACACAGGAATCAAAGCTTGGCACTCCCGATTGGCTAAAGAAGCTCTAGAGACAGGCAAGATATCCACACCATCAGGTAGGGAGTTTTCTTTTCCTGATGTACAACGAAGAATGAACGGCACAGTAAGCTTCTTTACACAGATAAAGAACTATCCTGTACAGAGCTTTGCTACTGCCGACATAGTTCCTATTGTGTTGATACACATGGAGAACTTATTAGCCAACTACAAATCATGTATTGTTAATTCAGTACATGATTCTGTGGTGGTTGACATACATCCTGATGAGATAACCCAAGTATTATATCTCATCAAACTACTCAACAGTAGTCTCCAATCTATTGTTGAGAGACAGTTTAATATCGAGTTCAATGTTCCATTATTACTTGAAGCAAAAATAGGTGATAATTGGCTTGACACGAAAGATGTTAGCTGATATAACTATACAACATTTGACTCACAGAAAGGAGCAATACATATGGATAATAATAATTTAGTGACGATTGATACGAACAACTACGAAGCTATGGCTAAAGCAATGGGTATAGCAGGTGAGAGTTCTAAGTCTTCTGACACCAAGAAGTCTCAGCAGTTACCACGTTTCAGAATAAACCATTCACCAATCATGGGTGAAACCAAAATGAATGGTAAGAATGTAAACGTAGAGGTAGTTGAAGGTGGTACGTATAAGCTTGAGATACCTGAAGGTGAAACCTATTATAGTAAGACTGCTAGAATAAGACCATTCATGCAGAGATATATGTATAAAAGGTTTGTCAAGAATATGAATGCCAAGATGGGTGAGCCTATGGGTATATATCATAAGACAGTCATGGCTGATTCTCTTAACTTAGATTTAAAAGATAATCAAGGTGGCTTCAACTGTGGTAAACCTGCAGGTTACATACAAGACTTTAAGGCATTGCCTACAGAAACCCAAGACTTAATCAAGCAGATTAAAAGGGTTCGGGTTATCTTTGGTTTAGTAGATTTACTAGAGCCTTACAACGCAAAGGGTGAAAGTATTTCTTTTGAGACAACTCCTTTTATATGGGAGATAGATAATCGTGATGCATTCAAAGATGTAGGTAAACCTTTCGCTAAGTTGGCTGACTTAAGAAGATTGCCTGTCCAACATCATATTGGATTGGAAACTCAGGAACGTAAGTTACCAAATGGTAATTCTTTTTACTTACCTACAGCAACTCTAGATGTGTCAAGCACTATTGAAACTTCAGACGAAGACCAAGTTATCTTTGGTGATTTTATCTCATGGATACATAACTATAATCAATACATAGTTAAGGAGTGGGATGCCAATGTTGGAAATACTGCTGACTCAGACATGAAAGATATAGTTGAAGACTTTGTAGAAGTGGATGCAAGCTAATGAACCATCGTGCTGAATTGGCGATATACAAGTTGCTAGAAGATATACTTGCATCTAAGAAGCAGATGTCTATGGAGACTATTGAAGGTGTAGCATCCGATATAAAGGAAGCTATGGTTCGTCAGTTCGGCTCAAAGAATGATAGGAAGGATTTTAAATTACGTATGTCTAACATAGGTAAGCCTTCTTGTCAGCTTTGGTTTGAGAAGAACCATCCTGATAAAGCCTTACCTAAAGGTAATAACTTCTTGATGACTATGATGATTGGTGATATAGTCGAAGCTGTATTTAAAGCTTTGTTAAAAGAAGCTAAGATAGATTATCAAGATAGTGAAGAGGTTACATTGCCACTAAAAAATGGTATCAATGTAAAGGGAACTTATGACTTAGTGCTAGACGATTGTGTTGACGATATTAAATCTGCATCCGATTGGTCTTACAGAAATAAGTTTGAGTCTTTTGAATCTCTAGCTAAAGGTGATAGCTTTGGTTATGTAGGTCAACTCGTTGGGTATGCGAAAGCGAGTGGTAAAAACATAGGCGGTTGGTGGGTAGTGAACAAGTCTAATGGACAGTTCAAATACGTATCAGCCAAAAATGCGGATACAACTAGTGTCTTAGATGACATCGAGAAGACTATTGACAAAGCTAATGCTAAAGAATTAGAGAGATGCTTTGAGCCAGAGGAAGAAACATTTAGGGGTAAGCCTACAGGTAATCTAGTTCTGAATAGGAACTGTAACTTTTGTGACTTCAGATATACGTGTTGGGAAACTTTGAAAGAGTTACCTGCACAGAAGTCATCTGCAAGAGAACCAAAGATGGTTCAGTATATACAACTAGGAAAGGAGAGAGTAGCATGAGTAAATCGTTGGATGAATTAAAAGCCAATATTGAAGAGATGGAGAAGCAACTAGCTGAAGCTAAAAAGGAATATCGTGACCTACGTACAGCAGGTTTACGAGATGCTATAGAAGCTAGGAAAGCCGCTGACGAAGCAGTAAAGGAAGAGCTAAAGAATTTAGGGTATAATAATACCTATTCATATAGCAATCCATTTATATCGTGGCGAAACTTCTAAGTGTCTCCTCATAAGGCTTATCGTGCAGCCTTGAAGCATGGGTATAGGAGTGGTTTAGAACATAAGGTTTCCATATATCTTGAAGAACGTAAGCATAAATACGGATACGAATGTGTCAAGATTGAATGGGAAGACTTAGCCTACCGCACTTATACCCCTGACTTTATATTAAACAATGGTATTATTATAGAGACAAAGGGAAGGTTTCTAGCGGCTGATAGACGAAAGCATTTAGCAATCAAGAAACAACATCCACAATTAGATATTAGATTTGTCTTTGAAAATAGTAGACGCAAGCTTAGTAAAGGTGCTAAGTCTACGTATGGAGAATGGTGTAACAAGTATGGCTTCAGATACTATGATAGAATAATCCCCGAAGATTGGCTTAAAGAAAAGGGCAAGAACAAACATCCTAAACTAATTAAGTTTACAGGAAAAAGAATAAGGAGAGTAAAATGATTAATGATAAATACTTAGATGATGAAGACTTTGTTATACAAATAAAACCACACCTAGATGATAAGGGTTGGACAGGAGATGTGTCATTAAATATAATGGTAGGTAAAAAGAATCCATTAAATGATGATGACTTTGAATCCATGTTAAATTTTACTAGGCAGATATGTGCTACTGTTCCCTTGATGGAACACAATAAAATATTTAGAGATGCTGTAGAGGAAGAAGCGGATAAGCACCTACCTATAGAAGACGTGTTTGATGTACCTTCTGCAGACATAGACAATAGGATTCAAAATAAAGATGATAATGTAATACATATTTCTTTTGGAAAAGGTCCAACTAAACATTGACAATGACTTCTAAAAAGAGTACAAAAGATATGAGACATTTAGAGTACATGGCTTACAGAGCAGAAAGGGAGAAAGCAATGGAAGAAGATATGGTTAATAGTCCTAAACACTATAATAAAGCAGGTATTGAAACCATCGATGCCTTGGAAGCTATGTTAGTAGATGGCTTTGACTATTACTTACAAGGTAATATAGTTAAATATCTATGGAGATTCAGATACAAGAATGGTGTAGAGGATTTAAAGAAAGCACAATGGTATCTGAATAAACTCATTGAGGTCTACGATGATAAAAGTTAAGATAATGATGACACTATCTATTGACCCCGAAGAGTATGCTGTACCTGCGGATGGTATGGTTAGTGATGAGATAGAAGAATATATACGAGAAGCCTTCCACGAAATAGAAGGGGTTAGAATAAACAATATGAAATTAGTTAGTGAGGAGACATAAATGATACAAAATTACTTACCTACCGACTACCAAAACTTTATAGCACTCTCTCGCTATGCAAGGTGGAAGGATGATGAACAGAGAAGAGAGAATTGGGGAGAGACTGTAGACAGATACTTTGATTACATGTCCGACCATCTTAAGAAGAACTATTCTTATACTATAACTAAAGCCCTGAAAGATAAGCTTACAGAGCAGATAATGAGTTTAGGTACAATGCCTAGCATGAGAGCTTTAATGACTGCAGGACCTGCCTTAGACAGGTGTCACGTGGGTGGTTATAACTGTAGCTACATACCTGTAGATAGCCCTCGTAGTTTTGACGAGTGCATGTACATACTTATGTGTGGTACAGGTGTAGGATTCTCTGTTGAAAGAGAGTGTGTAGATAAACTACCTGTAGTGAATGAACACTTTGAGAAGTCATCTACAATAATTAAAGTAGCTGATAGTAGACCTGGTTGGGCAAGAGCATTACGAGAGTTAATATCTCTATTGTATGCAGGGCAGATACCTACATGGGATGTATCAGAGGTAAGACCTGCAGGTGCTAGACTCAAAACATTTGGGGGTAGAGCATCAGGACCTGCTCCACTAGAAGAGTTGTTTAGATTCTGTATTCAGAAGTTTGAAGGTGCTAAAGGTAGAAGACTATTTCCTATCGAGTGCCACGATTTAATGTGCAAGATTGGTGAGGTTGTAGTTGTAGGTGGTGTAAGACGTTCTGCTCTTATCTCTTTATCTAACTTAGGCGATGACCAAATGAGACATGCCAAGTCAGGTCAATGGTGGGAGAATGAAGGGCAAAGAGCATTAGCTAATAACTCTGTAGCATTTAAAGGTAAGCCTGAGATGGGTACATTCATGCGAGAGTGGACATCTTTATATGAATCTAAGTCAGGTGAACGTGGCATCTTCAATCGTAGAGCAGCCAAAGAGAAGGCATCTGAGAATGGTAGACGTGATATTGACCACGAGTTTGGATGCAATCCTTGTAGTGAGATTATACTTAGACCTTATCAGTTCTGTAATCTTACTGAAGTTGTATGTAGAGCCACAGATGACTTAGCATCCTTAACAGAGAAGGTACGTATGGCTACTATACTAGGTACATTTCAATCTACTCTTACTAACTTTAAATATTTACGTAAGATATGGAAAGATAATACAGAGGAAGAGAGACTATTAGGAGTTTCCCTAACAGGTATCTTGGATACAAATATATGGACAGAAGAAATACTTACTATGCTAAGAGAAGTAGCAGTAGAAACTAATAAAAAGATGGCTAAAGACTTAGGTATACCACAGTCAACTGCTATTACTTGTGTAAAGCCAAGTGGTACAGTTAGTCAATTAGTTGACAGTGCATCAGGGATTCATGCTAGACACAATGACTACTACATCAGAACTGTACGTGGTGATAACAAAGACCCACTAACACAGTTTATGAAACAGAGTGGTATACCAAGTGAGCCTTGTGTTATGAAACCTGATAGCACTACTGTGTTCAGCTTTCCTATGAAGTCACCTCAAGGTGCAGTCACTAGAACACAGATGTCTGCTATTGAACAGCTAGAGTATTGGCTCATGTTTCAAAGACATTGGTGTGAACACAAACCTTCTGTTACTGTGTCTGTCAAAGAAGATGAATGGATGGATGTAGGAGCATGGGTATACAAGAACTTCGATGAAGTATCAGGTATATCCTTCTTACCATTCAGTGACCATACATATGCTCAAGCACCTTACCAAGATATAGACGAAGCAAAGTATTATGCATTGTCACATGAGATGCCTGACTCTATTGATTGGTCAAAGTTAGCAGACTTTGAGAAGGAAGACACAACTAGTGGTGGTAGAGAACTAGCTTGCACAGCAGATGCGTGTGAGATGGTTGACATTCAGGCTAGTTAATGTTAGACTCTGCAGAGTTATTATGGTGGCAATGGTGGTTACTTATCGCCATTTCCATCAACACAACTATAAACTTAATCGTGTTCTTTAAAGGTAGGAAGCTACACATACGAGAACTATTACATCTTAAACCAAAGAGAAAAGGAGTTACACATGGAAAACCTAGCACCAAGTAAAAAGAACAGAAAGAAGTTTGATATTGATTTAGAATATGGGCAAGTAAGAGAACAGCTTGTAGCTGATATGCTACAGAATAAAAAGATAGAAGTAAAAAGTGAAAGAGATATGTGGCAACGTACAGGTAACATTGCTATTGAGTACCAATCTTATGGTAAACCAAGTGGAATAGATGCAACTGAATCTGACTATTGGTTTCATAATTTGTGTGTAGGAGATGATACTTTTTGTACATTAGTATTTGATACAAAGAGTTTGAAAAGAATAATAAATAACTTAGATTACAAAAGGTCTGTATCAGGTGGAGATAACAATGCATCAAGAATGTATCTTCTAAATATACAGAAGTTGTTTTCATCTGATGTTATAAAAGCATTTAAGGAAGGAGAAATAGCAGCATGAGAGACATGATATTAAACGCAATAAAAACTAAGATGATAGGGCAGATGAATGCTCATATAGCTAATGCAGAGGTTATGTTAAATAATCCTGTTGGTGCAAGAGACAGAGCAACTGTGATAGACACGATTGAGAAAGAGTTGTCTGCTTTAGAACATCTTGATGGAAGACTTAACGTACTAACTAAATACTTTGAAAGGAGTAATGAGAATGCAATCGAAAACAAGGAAAAAGAGAAACCCAAATCTAAGTAAGTATGATGCTCCCTTAAGAATACAATTCGATAGGGGGTTCAATGCTTTCAAGGGTAAGCAATATGTCAAAACAAATGGAGATGCTAAAATAATTATGACAGAGAATCCATATAACCCAAACACTATGCAAGCAAGGGAGTGGTTACGTGGATATAACTCTGCATATGCACAACAACTTAAAAGGGTGAAGGATGTCGAAGCTAGAAGAAGAAGCGAAGAAATACATGCAGGATAAGATAGTAATAGAAGAAGTAATGACTGCTGAGTTTTATGAAATGAAAGCAGGACAGACAGCCATCTTTCCTAAATATAAAGCCCTAGAGTATTTAGCTCTAGGGTTAACTAGTGAAGCAGGGGAAGTAGCAGGTAAGGTAAAGAAACTTATACGTGATGGCGAAGATATGGAAGGCTTTGAGTTGAAGAAGATAGCCATAGCATCAGAGATAGGTGACGTACTTTGGTACTGTGCTATGCTTGCGAAAGAGGTAGGTGTTCCATTGAATGATATTATGAAAGATAACTTGAAGAAGTTACATGGAAGAAAAGTACGTGGAACATTACATGGGTCAGGAGATAATAGATAACAATATTATTGATATGCTTTAGAGAGTTCTCTGCCGATTAACACTGCATTTAGGTAGTGATTAAAGTCAGGTTCTTCTCTTTGCATATCTAGTACTGTCCTACCATATTTTTCTAGGTAGTATTCATCTGCTAATTGTCTCTGCCTAGTGGACAGCTTTACATATTTAGCTCTATCAAATGGTGTTATAGACTTACCTAATTGATTAGCTTCTTTAACAGCCAAACCTTCAGCCAACTCTTTAGCTACCTTAGTATAATACTTTAACTTATTACTAAAAGAAGCCTCTCTTTTCTTAGGACTAAGGTTTTGGTAATAGTCACTGTTTATTTCCTTAGTAAGATTTTCTTCTGTAAGTTTACCTAAAAACTTCTTGATGTATGAGTCTGCCATCTTATCTCCTGTTGGAGTAAGTAACTCAAACTCTTCCATTCCAAATCTAACTAACTCTTGTTCAACTGTATTCTTTTTAGGTGTAAATCTTCTACCTGTAAGTTGCTTTCCTAAAGTACTCTGTTCATACACAGGACCTGACCTAGTAGCAAATTGTTTCTCAGGTAAGTTTTTATGTACGAATGGTAGGTTTCTTTGTAATGAATTTTGAAATGTCTTTAGTGACCTTTCTTTAGCTCCTATACCTTCTATCTGTCTAGAGTCACGAATGATACTAGCTTCCTTACTAAAGGCTGCTTCTATATCTTTCAACACTCTAGCAGGAGTTAAAGCACCACCTACTAATTCACCTATATATCCTGATACTTTCTCTGCTATCTTCTCACCTTCAAGAGTATTGAACTCATCAGCACTTCCAAAACCTAAGAACATATTGTCTATTACGTAGGCACTTGCACCATTCCTAAAGATAGCACCTGTCATACCTTCTATGAAGTCTTGACCCACACCTCTTTTTAATGTGTCGTTCTCCCATTTAACCCACAAATCACCCATGATTAAGTAAGGAGCTAGTGGAAAGAATGGTCGAATGTCAACAGTTCTTTCATCATCACTTTTCATCTCATACCAATTACTGTCTTGGTTTTCTTTTCTATATTTATAAGCTGCTAATATAGCAGACATACCTACCATACCCTTGCCTAATTCTTCTCTTGCTTTACCTAGCTGTTTGTAACCTAAGTCTTTATAGGATTGGTCTTTCTTTAATACGTTCCATGCACCTTTTGTTAGATTCATTAAACCTACTGCACCACCAACAGGAGAATAATCTAATTGCATTTGCATTGCGTTAGCCATAAATCTTGAATAAGGGAATTGACCTGTACCCAAAGGCACACCAACTAATCCAGGTAAAGGACCTAATGCTTCATTTAACTTTACAAACTTACTAGCTACAGTGTCTGCAAATTTATCACCACCTTCTTTAGGCATACGTGCAAATGTAAAGTAAAGTGATTCCTCTATTGCACTTTGTAACATTTCTTTAGGTAATGTCTTACCACTAACAGATACCTCTAAAGCATTAGTACCCATTCTTCTCAGTTGTTTATCTATCCTTGCAGTAAACACAGCCTTTCTAAACAGTATATCTTGAGCCATGTTAGCTTTGTTTAAAGCTCTAGTTATAGATGATAAGCTCTGGTCTGCACCCACTTCTTGTAAGGACCTATCCATTTGAGCTGCAAGTCTAGGGTTATACTTTAATAGTTGCTGTGTTATTTCACTAGCTCTGAAAGCACCTGAACCCATTACATTTAAACCACTTAACGTACCAAAGGTATCTCTTACTATATCAGCTACACCCTTTTGAATACCGTCTGTACTAAACTCACCTTTTAAAGCACTGTTAACACCCCTTCCTAGATTGTACATTAGAGATTCTGCTAGGTTTGAACCTATATCAAAGGTAACTCTCATGCCACCTGTAGCTACGTTACGAACTGTAGTAGATAGTTGTGTAACCATTAATGCTCTACGTTCTCTATCAAGTCTCTGCATGAAGTCGTGAGCTTTAGTGAACATAGATGTGGTAGCATCTTCTTTACCAAACTTCTTTTCAAACTCACTCTTAAACTTGGGGTCAAACTCTTTATATTCTTTTAGAAACTTACCAAGAGCAGAGTCTGTTTGTAGGAGTTTACCTGCATCACTACTAGTAGTCATAACTATTTTAGCAAACTGGTCTCTAGTTAAACCTGCCCTGGATACAGCCATGTCAAAATCGTCTGCGTCTACACCTTTTAAATCGTTTAATCTTTCTAACAATTTTTTAGTAACTACCATAGCTTTGTCATTACCAACAGTAACTTCTTCTACAAAGTCTTGGGCTGCTTTGTCTGAAGATTTTGTCAAGTCCTGAAATGTCTCAAGAACTATTTTACTAACTCTCTGTTTCATTTCTAGATTTACAGTAGCAGAGGTTATTTCAGTTGCAGGGTCTAACTTTTCAAGTATCTTTCTTCCTTGTGCTAAATCCTCACTCACAGAACTATCTGTTTTATTAACCATATCCACAATAGATTCTTCATTGATAGGGTCAAACTCATCAAGTTGTTTTTCATCTACTTTACCTTTTGATGCCTTGTCTCTTAGTTTCTTTTTGTAAGCATCTCTAGCTGTTTCTTCTAAGTTTATGTTTTTAACAGCAGCTCCCCTGCCTAGTTTACCTATAGCAGGTATGGCAAACGAGCCTAAACCTAATGTTAAAGCACCTGTTATACCACCTGTTAAAGCTATCTCTTCTGCTGAAGCAACTTCATCTCTTATACCTGCTTCCTTTTCTAACTCAGATAAAGCAGAAGATGCATATGCACCTTCACCACCTGCAACAACAGTCTCTGTGGCTAGAGGTACTGCACCAGCTTTAAATCCTAATTTTAATGATTGTCGTTTGGCTTCTTGAGTTGCTGCTTCTTTAGTTAAACCTTTAGCCATACCATCTAGTATGAGTTTCTTAGCAGCTTTAGTTGCACCAAACTTTGCAACTGCACCAGCACCGAATCCAAAGTAGGTAAGTGGGTCTGTTAATAGACTCTCACCATAATCCATCAATGCATCAAACGTGCCTGTGCCACCTTCTTCGTAGAAGTCAGGTAGTCTTTCTATGTCTCTAAATAAAGTAGCATACCTACTTTTATCTGTGTCATTAGCACTACGAGTCCAATCAACTTGGCTCATTAAATCTAGTGTATTACTATTGACATGTCTGTAATGTTCTATAAATCTTTTGGTGAAGTCCTTGTTTGACTCATCTTCTTGTCTCCCTTCATCCTTACCAAAACGAGACTGTAGATACAAGTCAGCTTCCTTAAGAAAGTTTTCATCTTGTACAAACTCTTGGAAGGTTTTCTTTTTAGACAAGTCCATTGTCTCTTGTTCGTAGTCAACATCAACACGAGGTACTTGTGTCTTTTCTAAATCAAGTACAGGCTCTTTAACCTTTTCTTTAGGTTCTTCTAGCTCCATCTCAAAGATATCTTTACCTTTAGAAAAAGTGTCTTCCTCTTCTATCTTTTCTTTTTCTATAGGTCTAGTAATGGCTTGAGTTTCTTCCTCAAGTTCCATCTCAAAGATGTCTCTCATTAC
>Ga0255775_1002580_pt1 | contig 15634 bp, 17 predicted proteins | sample 011ome_26_FD_179973 | JGI IMG/M metagenome (GOLD analysis project Ga0255775, IMG submission 179973) | Coastal salt marsh microbial communities from the Groves Creek Marsh, Skidaway Island, Georgia - 011511BT metaG (version 2) | ecosystem: Environmental > Aquatic > Marine > Intertidal zone > Salt...
CTCAGTTTGTGCGTGTATCTCCGACCCAAAGAGAGGAAGAGAAGAAAAAATTCTCTTCACGAGGGGGCATTCACTCGATGATGATGACGATCGAGATAACTATCGCACGATCTCATTTGTATCATCCAACTGATTTCCTTTTCTCCTCTTTGTCCCGCCGCTTTTAATGAAACAGGTTTAGCCGAGCACAAAGATACTCTCGGCTCGCCGCTGTGCCCGTGCCGTCACTACGACGATAAAGAAGCCGAAGTGAAGGCTGGTTTCTGGAACTGCCCGTGCATCCCGATGCGCGAGCGAAAGGAGTGTCACTGCATGCTTTTTCTCACCGATGATAACGATTTTGCCGGGGATGACAGCACGATTACGATAGAGGAGATTAACGAAGCGATCGAAGACATGTAAGTAGTAGTATCCAGAGTGTCCGAGAAAGAGAAAGAGAAAAAAAGTAAGAGTAGAAAAATGAGAGGGTCTTATTAATAAGCTGTTGCTGTGTAATACTAAATCGAAAACAAACGTTATATAGAAAGAAAGAAAGAAAGGAAGAAAGAAGGAGAACGAGCTCACGCGCTTTTACAAGTAACTATGTCTTCTTCTCATTTATATTTTTAAAAGCGTATGTGTAAGTAATAGGAGTTTCTTCGTTTGATTAAAAGCATTTTCTGTGCACAATAGAAGGTCCAGCCTCGTCGTATTCAGACTTCGCGATCCACATTTGCTGAAACGTGGACAAAGACGCCAAAATAGAACCACCAATCCACACGGAATACTTTCTCTCCGGCGGCGCGACAACCTTAATCTTCATAGAGGACGGCGCTAAAGCGGTCAACTCCTTTGAGACTCTATCGGCGATACCCGGGAACATGGTTGTCCCGCCAGACAAAACAATGTTCGCGTACAAGTCCTTACGAATATCAACGTCACACTTCATGATAGAGTTGTACGTCGTTTCGTGGATCCCCGCCGCTTCCATACCTAACATAGACGGTTGGAACAACACTTCCGGGCAACGGAATCTTTCCGAACCAATCGTGATGACTTGACCATCCGGTAACTCGTACGATTTCTCCAAAGAGGAGGAGCCTTCCGCCGTGGCCATTTCTTCCTCAAAATCCTTGGCGACGTACGCCAACTTTTCCTTAATATCGCGAACGATTTCCTTCTCCGCGGTCGTCGTGAACGAATAGCCTCTTTCAGTTAAAATTTTCACCATGTAATCAGTCAAATCTCTACCGGCGAGATCGATTCTAGAGATGGCGTGCGGCAAAGCGTACCCTTCGTAGATTGGCACGGTGTGCGACACACCATCACCGCAATCCAAAACGATACCAGTCGTACGACCAGAGGCGTACAAAGACAACACCGCTTGAATAGAAACGTACATCGCCGGGACGTTGAACGTTTCAAACATGATTTGACACATCTTTTCGCGGTTCGCTTTCGGGTTCATCGGCGCTTCGGTCAAAAGAACCGGATGTTCTTCCGGAGCGACCCGCAGTTCGTTGTAGAAGGTATGGTGCCAGATCTTTTCCATATCGTCCCAGTTAGTGACAATACCGTGTTCGATCGGATACTTCAACGTCAAAATACCTCTCTTACTTTGCGCCTCGTCGCCGACGTATGAGTCTTTTTGGCCCATGCCGACCATCACGCCTTGGTGTCTCGGGCGACCAACGATGGACGGAAAGACGGCTCTCGGCGCGTCGTCGCCGGCGAAACCAGCTTTGACCATACCGGAACCGTTATCGCACACGAGCGCGGAAACTTCAGCATCTTCAGCCATGTTTATAATACGTTTCTTTTTATTATTCTTTTTTTTACTTTATTCAAAAAATGTACGAAAATAAATTGTGTGTGTCTTCTGTTTGGAGAAGTGATCGATCGACGCTTCGAGAAGGTGCCTGTTTTTTAAGAGTGATGAAAGAGAGCGCGTGTGAGTGAAAGAGAGAGAAAGGATCAACGAGAGAAGACGACTCCTCCCGACGACGACGACTCGACGGTTTGAACCACGAGAAGGCAATAAAAGAACAAAAGAGAAGAAGCCCAAGGAGCCCGCGCGAATATAATTCATAAGTAGTTATAAAAAAGAAGAGAGATCACACGACGACGACAACACCAACAACAGAGGAGGAAGGAGCTTTCTTTTTTTGGCGCGCAAAAAGAGTATATAATCTTTCCACCTCTTTCCCCGCGAGAACGAGGAGACGTTTTGCGCCGATCGCAACAAGGCGAGACGAGACGAACGCGAAAAGAGATCGTCCCTTCGTTGACGTCGACGGGATGATCGAAAAGAAAGAGACAACGTAGTGTAAACAACGTACCGAACCAAACAAAAGAATGTGGCGATCGGAAGAAAGTTTTGTGCTTTTGCCGTTTGGACGAATTTTTGGTCAAAGACAAAAAAAAGCCTCCACCACAAACATAAAGTGTAGTTTTGAGTACTCGTGGAGAAGAAAAAGAAAGAACGCGCAGCCGAGACAAAAACATTAGCACACAAAGAGAGGACAACAATAACGCGCGTGCATATGCATACTACTATAGCGCAGTACAAAATTCTTCTTCCTTTTCTTCTTCTTCTTCTTCTTCTACGTAAGACTACTTATACAACCACGGCTATTTTTATTTAACGTTATTCTCTCGCGAGCGCCGAGCGATTGAAAACTAAACTACTTGGCGAGAGAGATGTACAAAACGTTGTTTCCTCTGATGAACGCGTCGCCGTATTTGTTCTTAAGCTGACCGTTGACGTATTCCTGTTTTATCGAGATGAAGAGAAGAAAAATGTTGCGTTAGTTTCAGTAGTATGGCGCGATTCTCTAAAAACTCGTTGCTTTTACGAGAAAAGACGACAAACAGTACGTACCTCTGTGTGTTCCATTGCAATGTTCATGTATCCGTCTAAGCACGCTAAAATTCCTGTTTTACAGAAAGAAGAAGAAGAAGAAGATGTGTCAATGTCACGAACAACACCGCGATTGATGTGTACAAGCGTCGTCGTGTAGAAGTATAATAACAAACGAACGAACGAACGAACGATCTCCTTTTTTCTCCGTCCTTGTGAGACAGCAAAATTCATTCACTCTATCAAAATACCTCGATAATCCACTCCAGAGTTTAACTTCACGACGACTCGTTTCCCTCGGATAGATTTTAAGAAATCTGCGGGTGTTTTTGATGCACTCGTCGTCGTTGATGCTTCCATGAATATTATTATTATTATTAGAGAAATGTAGTATTGAATGAATGAAGCGCAATTTTGAGTGGTTTCAAGTGCAACTGATTTTGAGGCAAATTTTGACAAATTTTGAGAGAAGAGTTTTCACTCGAGGCGACCCTCAAAAAAAACGCTCTTGTAAGAGTCATTTCAGAAGCAACAACGAACAATAACATCACATCATTCTTCGGGAAACAATAATCAACATCACGACGACGATAATGAGTGGTACGATTACATCATCATCCTCGATGATGCACCGATCTTCTTCTCTCGTTCGAGGAAGTAAAAACAACAGTGGTACTAACAGTAATACGAATAATCGATTATTGTTTCTTTCGAGGCGGAATAACGAACTCTCCGCCTCTCGTCGTCGTCTTCGCGCGAACGCGGACAGTGCCTCGTCGTCCTCCTCTGAAGGCAGTGGCGTCGCTTTCGAACGGTTGGTCGAACCTCTGATTAAAACGAAGAAAGAGGACGATAAGTTAAACGAAGGCATCGCGGCTTTCTACGATCAGAGCACGCCGTTATGGGAGGAAATTTGGGGCGACCATTTGCACCACGGGTATTACCCGAACGGCTCCGCGGACGGCGTCGATCACCGAGCCGCGCAAGTGGACATGATCGACAGAGCGTTAGATTGGGCGTCAATTTCGAATAAGAAGAATGTCTTAGACGTCGGGTGTGGGCTCGGTGGAAGCTCGAGATATTTCGCCCGAAAGTGGGGGAAGGACGTGAAGGCGACCGGCGTCACGTTGTCGCCGGTGCAAGTCGCTCGAGGTAATCGTCTCGGAGAGGAGCAAGGTTTGGATCAACAAGTCAACTTACAAGTCGCGGATGCGTTAAAAATGCCCTTCGAGGATGCAAAATTCGATTTTGTGTATTCGATGGAATCAGGAGAACATATGCCGGACAAGAAAAAGTTTGTGGGCGAGTTAGCGCGCGTGTGCGCCCCCAACGGGCGAATTTTAATCGTCACTTGGTGCCACCGAAACTTGAAAGAAAACGAAACTGAATTAAAAGAAGACGAGCAGAAACTTTTGAAACGAATTTGCGACGCTTATTACTTACCCGCGTGGTGTTCGAGCGATGATTACGTGAAGCTCATGAAAGCGGAAGGATTGAAAGATATCAAAACTGAAGATTGGAGTTTAGAGGTGCGACCGTTTTGGCGAGCGGTGATTAAAACGGCGTTGACTTGGAGAGGGGTATTAGGTTTGTTTAAATCTGGGCCGGAAACGTTGCGAGGCGCTCTGGTCATGCCGCTCATGACGAAAGGATTGAAAGACGGCACCATCGCGTTCAACTTATTGACGTGCGTGAAAGAATAATCGAGTCGCGAAAAGAAGACGATGAAAAATGAGGAACGAAACAGAAGAAGATCGTGTAACAAACAAGGCGGGTTTAGGCTCAACTCGCGCATGTGATGTATGTAAAATGGAAAGAAGATAAAGAAGAAGCCTTAGGAGCAAAAGCATTAGTAAAGTGTATTTGTGAAACTAAAACCTATTATTACTCTCTAAAAATCTCCAAAAATGACTACAAAACTCTCGTCGGCTCTGGCCCTCTCGTTACTACTATAAACGCCGTCGCAGCTATTAACATAAAAATGTACCAAAAGACTATCAAATAATTGACCGTCGCATCTGTAACGGCCGGGTGGTGGAACGCCAAGGTTATAGTTACCCACGATAACAACACGACAGCCGTGCCGCTGTTTCGGTGATATTTCTTTGTTTGCGCGACGGCGTGTTCGCTCATTTTCGCAACCCGCGCGACCCCGGTCTTCTTAAATCCTATCACCCCAAACGCCACCGCTCCGAACACGGACACGAATAACGTTAATAAACCGAATTTTGAGTGTAGCGTCGTGAAATGGTCGCTTCCTTTTCTCACTTTGTTTTCGTAAATAGCGCACACTCCACAGCTGAAAAAGAAAATTCCTAGAGATTGAACGAACGCGTGTACAATCAACGCTCTCGTTCGTCTCAAGTCCTCAAACCGTCTCAGCTTGAGAGCGATTAACGCCCCGAGTGGTAAACACACGCCAAACGCTCCAGTCATGCTAAATATGTGCGTCTTTAATAACTCGTTGGGATGTGAAGAAAAAGTATGATAAACTGTGATTGCAAAAAACGCAAGCGTGAGACAAAGAGCACATTCGACGGCGTTTTGCGGGAAGACGAGGAAACTGAGATCCTGCGAGAATCGAGGCCCCACGACGAGCTGAGAAGAAGAAGAAGACAAAGAAGGAGAAGGAGAAGACGTTGTTGTTTCGCTTTTTCCGCCGCCGCCGCTCTCTACTAACATGGCCTCGTCCAACATATGTTCGTATTTTACTCGCTCGCGTCGAGATACAAAATTCTGTTGTCTGTTGTTGTTGTTGTTGTCATAAAAACAACGAAAGATGTCAGTTTTGAAAATACACGACAGTCGTCAAAAATCACGAACTAAAAATAGAGTTGTTTGTTGTCGATTGATGGTGCTTCGTGTGTTAGTGTTTTGACTGACTCTCCGGAAATACACAAAAACACACACGCGTTCGCGTAAAAAGTATCATCGAAACCGCCGGAAACGAATGTCGTCGCCGAGTATGTCGTCGTCGCAAAACAACAAAGTGTCTTTAAACACGACGACACTTTTAGCGTTGAACTTGGTCCAAAATAAGAAACTGCTTCTTACGAACGAAGGGCAAAGAGAAGAAACAAAAGAGACAAAGAGGAAGAAGAAGATAAAAGTTGAACAGGATGGTGTTCTCGAACGAGCGAACAACACTAATGGAATTGAAACGCCGTCATCTCTGTTGTCACAGCTGACTGGCGAAGCGCGTTTGCTCGAACGACGCCGACGACGAGAACAAAGGAACGAAGAGAGGAAGCAACGAATAGAAGAACGCAAAAAGAATACGTCGCCGCAGAAAGCGACGACCCGATTGGATCCATCAACATGGTGTACTTTAGAAGGAATGGTTGGGGGTCGCGTCCTTCAGCCGCAAGATCGCGTCGTGCATAGAAAGAAGCGCGTAGAAGTTGCTGAGATAACGACGCCGAGAAAAGGACGGAGACCGTGGAGCATGAAAAACGACGACACGCACTTGAAGATGTGCATGTACGCGACAACGTCATCGACATCAACATCGTCATCATCATCGTCGTCGTCGTCGATGACGACATCTAAAACGACCTACTCGAAAGGACCCATGTTTGCGCTGTTACAACCATTAGCTGTTTCTTGACGTTGATAACTTTCTCTTCTTCTGCTTCATTCTTAAAAGATGCTAAAAAATTATTACGCGTATCGATACTACTCGTCGTACTTCGATTAATCTGCTACCCTCTCTGCTAACTTCCTCCTCTTTTCTCTCTATTACTAAATTATTTCTTCTTGAGTTTCATATTCAGTTTACACTCTTTGCAATACCATTTCCCTTTCAACTTTACGGTCGGGTCCAACCCGACGCACGAAAAGTGAAACCATTCTATTTTACATTTATCGTTCTCGCAGCCAACCATCTCGCCGAAACTCACGCGTTTGCAATAACAGTACGTCGGTTCGTTCGGATCGGCCTCGTTCACGTAATACGGCGACCCGACTTGATCGTTCTTCTTATCGTTTTGTCCTCCTTGCGCGTTCGGTTTGTTTTTTGGATTCGCGTTCGTGTTGTTCCTCGCTTCGTCCTCGAACACTCTCAAGTCTTTGTCCAACTTTGTGATGTGTTCGTCGACTAAATCGTACGCTCGAGCCGCTAAAGCGCACTTCTCGTCCGCGATTTCCAGGCATAATTTCACGCTCTTGTCGATGCGTTCCTCGAGAAGTTCTTTCTTTTTCTTCCTGCTCTCTTCGTCTGAATCGTCGTCGTCTTGTTCGTCCACATCGTTCAATTTCCGTTTTTTGTTGTTGATGTTGTTGTTGTTGTTGTCGTCCTTCCCAGTCGTCTGATTCGTTTTTGTTGTCTCTAAAGCTCGTAAAACGAAAGTTTCCACCTCCGAGTGCACTTTATCGCTGACAGATGCGGACGTCTCGTCCAAAGCTTTCAGTCGTTGCAAGTAAGAGACTAAAGTCGTCGGCACGTTCGCCGTGTTGTCCGCGAGTACCGTCGCCGTGGTTGTCTGCTTCATTTTATTTTATTTTTGAAGACGGAAGAAAAAAAATGTAAAGAGACAAAAAGAAAAAACCAAAAGGAGGACGAGGGAAAGAAGAGTGTTTGTTGTTGTCTGTGAATGGAGAGAGAGAGAGGGAAAGAAAGAAAAATCGTCGTCACTTTTTGTAGTACGGAAACAACAGTAGAAGTAGATACACACACACGCAAAAATGTCTTTCACTGCATCCACTGCAAACATGCAAAGCTTGTGCGCGTCGTTCAGAGGCCAATCTTTGAACAACAAAACCGCAACCTCCTCGGCGGCGACGACGAGAAGAGCGACCCCGTCGAAATTTTGCGTCAATGCCGCATCGGTCGGAAAAGTGAAGTTTGACGGCTCCTCCAATGGCGAAGCGAACTTAGATTTGAAGGTTGCCAGAAACGAAGTTGCGAAAGGGATTGTGCACAAATACGTCGTCATGGTTAGACAAAACGCGAGAAGGGTAAGTGTGTCGTACCGGAACTGATTCCGCCGATTTCGTCGTCTCGAAATTTTTTCGCTTAAAAACCTCTTTCTTATCTCGTTTCCTTGCTTTTTGCGCCCAAATCTGCAGCCTCACGAGGCGGCGAAATTTGTTTATGAAATCGCGCACCTCCACGGCGCATGATGTTCTCACGCGCTGACTTTGAAATCTTCTGTTACTGTAATATCATCATAAACACAGGGTACGGCATCAACCTTGACGAAAAGTGAAGTTCGAGGTGGCGGTAGAAAGCCGTACAAGCAAAAAGGGACCGGGAACGCTCGTTTGGGTTCGAAGAGATCTCCGTTACTCCCGGGCGGGGGCGTTACGTTTGGCCCGAAGCCGAAGGACTGGAGCATTAAGATGAACAAGAAAGAGAGACGATTAGCGATGGCGACGGCAATTCAATCTGCGGCTTCTTCTATGATTGTCGTCGACGGCATCAACTCTGGCGTTACCGTGCCAAAGTCCAAGGCGTTTCAAGACGCTTTGAAGTCGTGGGGGGTCAACGTCAACGACGAGAAGACGTACGTCATCACGAAGGATGCGCCAAAAGAGGTTGAGTTGGCCACGAGAAACATGGCGAGAGTTGTGCACGCGGATATCACCAAATTGAACGTCTACGACGTCTTGAACGCGGACAAGGTTGTCGTCGACGAAGCCGCGCTTGGGTACTTGAACGATTTCTACGGCGCCGCGGGAAGAGCGTGGGCTTAAAAAGAATTAAGGTTCACATATTATTTTCTTACATACATACAACAAAATATACCTATTATAGCCCTTGTGTAATTAATTATTGATAGTACGAAGTGACATCGACCAACTCTAATCGAACGAACAAATCCGTGCCTCCTGGAATTTTGGTGGTTCCGTCAGCTAACACGACGTCGTTCGCGCCAAAGCCTAACTTCTCCGCCGGTATTCTTAACTCGCGTATCCCGCCTCTTTTCATCGTCGACACGCCTTCAACTATCCCTTCGCACAATGGCGTCAACAACGGCTTCCCACTCTTGTAAATAAACGCGATCGGTTTCCCGGTTTTCTTCGTATCCACGTACACGACGTTTGGATCCTCCGCGTTGGACATCTTCACCTCTACGCCGACAAAGTTCCCTTTATTCGGCATACCACCGCCCCCGATGCGAACGTCTTTTATCTTCAAACCGCTCTCTGAAACCGTCTCCGATTGCTCGTCCACGTCTTTATCGATTTCCAACAACGATTTCACAATCTCCCCGCCTTCCACTAACGCCAACACGGCCACGAGAGACAACCCACCGACGATGCCAAACCTTTTCGTGAGCGCTCGGGAAAGCGTCGCCGCCGGGTCGAACAAGTTCACCCCTTTACTTCCCAACTGTTTCTTCTTCGTCTTCTTTAAACCGTCTTCTTCGTCCTCCGTTTTTCTTCCGAACAAGGCGTTATCCACCGCGTCGTTCGATTTCGATACATCTTTTTTTTCATCATCTTCATCGTCACCGTCACCCGTCGTCGCTTTCGTCAGAACACTTTTACTCCTGCTCTTCTTCTTCGCGGAAAAAGAAGAAGAAGAAGAGGAAGAAGATGCTTTCGCCGAGGAGCGGGCTCTTCTGGCAGAAGAATAAGAAGACAAAGTGTTGTGGAAAGTACTACTACAACAGAAGCTGTTGTTGTTGTTCGTTGTTGTTGCTCTCATCATCATCTTCTTTCGGTTGCGTCGTTTTAGTGTGCAAAAAAAATCGAAAGAAAAAAAAAATCATCATTTATTTTCCAATCACAAAATGAAGAAGCAGAAGAAGAGGAAAGACGACGACTTGTCTCGATTCAACTCCTCCTCTTCGGAGGACGAAGAAGAAGAAGAAGAAGAAGAAGAAGAAGAAGAAGAAGAGAAGGATGAGAGCATTAGAAGAATCAAAAGTGTTGTGACAGGAGGAGGAGATGAAGACAAAGAAGACAAAGAAGACAAAGGAGAAGAAGAAAAAAAGCGTCCTCCTCGTCTGAATGTGGCGGAGAGAAAACGACTGAAGAAGAGAGACGCGCAAAGCGCGAAAACGGAGAGACGAAAGAGAGAAAGAGAGCGAATGGAAAAAGCACGCAGTAATAACAACAACACTTCTTCGAAGGCAACGGAGGAGGAAGAGAAAGCGAAGAAGAAGAAGAAGAAGAAGAAAAAGAATGCGTCAATAAAAGAAGACGAAGGTGACGGCGGCGACGTAACAGAAACGGAAGAAGAAGAAGAAGAAGAAGAAGCAACGACAGAAACGGGAATGGAAACTGAAACGGAAACGAGGAAATCGAAGAAAAGGAATCACGCGACGTTTGAAGTCGAAGGCGTGGCTTTAGACGACGGGACTTTAGTGCTCGTAGATAAGAGAAGTTTAGTCGTGTATTCGAGCGAAGAGAGAGACGGGAACGGCGAACACAAGCGCGTAGGCACGTGGGACGCAAAGACGAAAACAGTCATCAAGAGCGACGACAAAGACTATGGTAACGCGAAAAGGAAGTTTGATAATGGTGATAGTAGTAATAATAGTAGCAGCAGCAGCAGCGACGGAGAGGAACAAGACGACGACGATGGTAAGAATAATTCGTCGTCATCAGAAGAAGAAGAAGAAGTAGAAAAGCAAGAACAACGAGAACGAGAACACACGACGCCGGTAAAGTTAGACGTGAACCATGCGTTCGAGTGCAATCCAGACGACCATTGCGAGACGTCCTTGGAGGCGCACAAAGACATCGTAAACTTTTTGAACATTGTCGCGTCTCAAAAGAATAAGAAACCGTCTGAATTAATTATTTACGATCCGTATTATTGCGCTGGAGCGACGAGACTGAACTTTACCGAGCTCGGATTCCCGAACGTCATCAACGAAAACAAAGACTTTTACGAAATGGTTGCGAAAAACAAAGTCCCCGAACACGACGTTTTCGTGACAAACCCACCGTATTCGGAAGAGCACGTGGAGAAGTGCGTCACGTTTGCTGCTAAAAATATGACGCAATTCGGTCGGCCGTATTTCATGCTCGTTCCGAGCTACGTCGTGTGTAAACCGTATTTCGTGCCAGCGCTCTTGACTGGAGGCGCGCAAGGAGCGGAAGAAAGAGAAAACACGAAGGAGGAAGACGCTGAAGACGATATGAACATGCATAAGAAACGTGGTCAAGTCTTGCCATTTTACATCGCGCCAACGAAGCGTTATTATTACTTCACGCCGAAACCTTTAGCAAAACTGAGGAATAAGAACATCGACGAAAATGGCATCGAGAAGAAACGCAGAGGTCACGTCGGAAGGAGAGGTGAACGAACGTCTCCGTTTCTTTCGCTCTGGATATGTGGGTTCGGCGATGACCAAATTGAAGCCTTACGAATGCACAAAAAGTTGCGGAGAGAACAAGTAAAGCATTACGTCGTCGCGAGAAACCCGAAAGAAATTCCATTGAATGTTTTAGACGAATGGGATCCTCGCCGCCGGGAGGACCCGTCACCAAAAAAAGCAAACATCCAGGACAAGAAGAACAAGAAGAAATACTTTTAGAATAACTACAGTAGCTAGCGAGAATAACATGTACTACATGTTTATAGGAATCTAAGGACTAATTTTTTTCGTGAGCTTGTATCTTGCCGTGCTCCTCTTTCTTTTCTTCCCCGCGACCATGCGCGTGATGCGAATTCCGGTTTTTGAATACCGGTAATCAAAAACGCGTGACTGTGTGCTCGCCGTCTTTCGAGTGGTCCTTATCGCACGGCACGCCGTCGTGTGAGTGGCCGTGGTGTCCGTGGCCGTGTTCCTCTTTCTTTTCTTCCCCGTGACCGTGCGCGTGATGCGAATGCCCGTGACCCGTGTGCTCGCCGTCTTTCGAGTGGTCCTTATCGCACGGCACGCCGTCGTGCGAGTGCGCGTGAACAGCTTTAGTATCTTTCGGCACCTCTTTCTCCTTCATGACGACTTCGCCGTCCTTCGCCGCTTCTTCGGACACGTTCACTTGAATTTCGTAGGACGTTTCCACCTCCCCTTCGTTGTTGTGTAACGTCACTTTAATCGTATTCTTCGCCTCGGATATTAATTCAACCACGGACATGTTCCCATTCACGTCGTTAATTTTAAGCGCGCGCCCACTAAACGATGTCGCCATCACCCCGACGTGCGTCGTCCCTTTCGGTACTGTCAACGCGTACGAGAAACATTTCGAGCCGTCGAACGAAGGCTTTAAATCTTCCGTCGAACTTAACTTTGTCTTTGTAAATCCTTTGGCTTCTGCGGAGCGTAAATCTTCGCCCTCGTTGAGAGGAATTTGCGCGGTAAACGAGAGGAAGTTTAAGAAGGCTGAAGAGGAAGAGGAGGACATTCTCTTCTTCTGTTTTATTATACCACGACTACTGTGTGTGTGTGTTTTTGTGTGTTTTTGTGTGTGACGTTCTAAACGTTGTTGTTGTTGGTATACTAAAGAAGAGCGTTAAATATAACAAATGAAGAAAAGCGTGTGCCAGTTTTTCTTCCTATTTTTTTCCAACGAACGAAAATTTTCTTTTTCTTCCGTGGGTGTCCGTCTGTTCTGCTCTTTGCAAAAGGAGGGAAAAACAACACACTTTTATCCTCCAAACACACAAACACAAAAAGACACACACACAAAACGTTTTTATTACACGCGCTTTTTGTGGGACGATGACGACGAGTTTGACCACTAGTAGTATTACTACGACTACTACTACAAGATTACTGTATTCGTATTCTCCTTCTCCTTCGTTGTTGAAAGGCAGCGCAAAACGACGCGTATCATCATCATCGAGAAAAATCATCGTGAGAAGAAAACAAGTTATTCCATCATCATCTTCTTCTTCTTCTTCTTCTTCTTCTTCTGCTGCTGCGACGACAAAAACGACACAAAGAACTGAACTCAGAGGGAAAGAGACGAGAGCGAGGAAATTATCCGTTCCGTATAAAGATGGGAACAAAGACTGCGACGTTCTCGTAAACGACGAGGCGAAGGAGAAAATCATAGCGAGAAACTGCTCGAAATACGTCTCTTTAATCGACGGCGAAAATCCAAAGTTGAAAATATTGTTGAACGTCATAGAAAAAGACTGGGACAGAATAGGCGTGAAGAATAAAAACGCCGGACATCACACGCTGTGGCCAGAAGCGTTCGAAGCCGGAAAAGCTTTGTTAGAGGAGTGTTTCCCGGAGGAGTGTTCGCCGGAGTTTGGAGGCGAGGTGTTAAACGGCGTCGGATTCGTAAACGAACCAGAGTTTCAAAAGACGCGCGCTATCGATTTTATGCAAAGAAGACCAAAAGGCGATTTCACGCACTGTAAATATAATCCGTTGCCGAGATTACACCGAGACCCAGATGCGATCGATTACAAGTCCCCGAACTGGATGGAAACAGCCATGGAAAATTCCGAGGAGTATTCGTACCGGTATTATAACGTTTGGATCTCGAGGACGCCGAAAGATCCAACCGGACAAGTCTGGGATAATCCGTTGTTAGTCTTGTTGCCGAAAGATGGTGGCTCAAAGGAGTGGAAATACGACATTCGAACGGAGAAAGATAATTTAGACGAAAATGGGAACGAAATTAAACCGCCGTCGGCGTTTGAGCAGATCAAATCGAACCCGATGGCGGCGGCGCCGATTGTTATGAATATGTTTTCGACCAAGAAAGGCAAAGATTTCGGCGACGCGACCGATCCGAATTATTTAGCACGAGGGAGCCCAGAGCTCATCGCAGACGACGAGCACGAGTGGGTGACTGGACCATTCGTCGCGTTTGATTCGTTTGATTGTTGGCACGGGTCCGGGAAGTGGGATTCTGACGCGAAGAAGAGTTTGATCGAGGGGTCGAAAAATCCCATGGAGGCGCGCTCGGAAGCCGCGAAAGGTAGAATTTCCATGGAGTTACGGTTTAGAGCGCGGTGTAAACCGAACAGCAGGGAAGGTTTAGCCTGGAGTCCGGTGAGTGCGGCGTATAGAAGTAACAAGTTTACTGAAGATAGCGTGCGACCGAGCGAGCAAACGTACGATTTAGTGAGCGGTAAAGCTTTATAAGAATCTTTGTATTATACGCATCTACCGGTACCGGCAGTACTCGTCCAATAAATGTACGTAATAACTTTTAGAAATATTATATACTTTTAGTACTAAAAGCGAAATGCAATGATGAATCTTTTTCAAGTGAAGCACGCACGCGAAGAATGCTCTCGTCGTCGTCGTCTCTTTTGTCGTACGATGCGATACAATTATGCCGTGCCTCTCTTTTGGTACCTCGCCGGCAAACCTGGCATGAGCGGCGGCAAGACTTCCATATCGTCACCCGGGCCGCCCAAATCGTCGCCGCCGTTGGAAATCAAGATGATCTCCGCCACGCCTTCGCTCTTCTCCAAGGCTACCGCGTCCACGTTCGGGCCGAAAAACTTGGAAAACTTACCCATGAATCCGTCCCACTCTTCTTTCGTAATTTTCGGCGACTCCATGGTCAAAACGATCGCGTACCTTCCATTCACCATTTGTTCGGACACGCCGACCAATTTCGGTCTTTGTCTCTTTTGTAATCCGCCCGGTCGGTTAAACTTGAAGATGATGTTCATCGCCTCCTCCAAGTGTTGCTCGTCTCCGTATCTGTACCTCGTCACGTCATTTCTTAACTGCGTCAACACCGCGGTCGATTGATCATCTCTCACGTTCACCGCGTCTTCGTACGACTCGCACTCGAGCGGCAACAGCTCGGCGTATTTCAACGCGAAACCGATCAAAGAAATCGGAAAACCGTAGATGAGCATGAGCGCGGAAATTTCCGTCCCTGGTAGGAACGAAAAATACGCCCCGAAACCGTAAATCAAAAGTGGTAAACCGACGGACAAACCAACCGTCCCAAACGACGTTCGCGCGGCGTTGAAACCTTCTTCTGGCACTAATCTTCCCGCAGTCGAGCGAGAGGTGATTTCCGGTTGCACGTATTCCCCAGCCGTGAGGTCGCGCTTACGTTCGACCACGGAAATGTCTGCCTCCTCGCCACCTTCGCTCGCTTTCACTACTAATGCTCCTGTGTTTCTTCTTCCTTTGTTTATTAAAAAGTGTTGTTCTCGTCTGCTGTTGATGTTCTTGTTGTTGTTGTTGTTCTGTGATGATGATGATTTTGCAATCGTCACCGACGAAGAGGAAGATGATAATTTCGCCATCGTCGTCGTTTTTAATGTCGTTCTTCTAACTTTGCCGCTGCTTTCGCCTTTTTGCGTGAATCGAGTTTTGTTCAGCTTTGACGCCATCGGGGTAGTGATGGTCGTAACGGATAACATACTGGTTTCTTATTTATTTATGCGTGTGCGTAAGTGTTGTTTAGATATGTGTGTGTGTGTGTGAAGATATCTCGAAGAGTCCTGGTGTGAGAGAAATTGGCGGTCGAGATGGACTGCTGAAAAAGGAGCAAAAAAAACAAAAAAAACGAGCTCGGGAAAGAAACAACAAACAGAGAAGAAAAAATACACGCAGAGAGAGACAACATACTTTTAATACTATCTCTACTACTGATACGAAGAAGAAGAAGAAGAAGAATGTATACGAAGAAAATTCGGGCGGCATCGCACGTCGTAATACTTCTGCTGTAAGTGCTCTCTGTTTTTAATGCGTTTCGCGTTTGAGGTGATTTTTGTGAAGATATATAATAGCTCTCTCGCAGTCTACTGTTGTTGTTTGAGAGAGAGAAAAAATTGGTGGTCGAGCAGGACGGAGGTGAGATTTTTTCTCAGTATGAAAGGACACCCGAAGGACCTGATAAGAAGAAGAAGAAGGATTACTCAACTCTCTTCATTCGTTATTCCTTTTCGGAATAAACTCGTCGTCT
>Ga0255775_1002590_pt1 | contig 15607 bp, 16 predicted proteins | sample 011ome_26_FD_179973 | JGI IMG/M metagenome (GOLD analysis project Ga0255775, IMG submission 179973) | Coastal salt marsh microbial communities from the Groves Creek Marsh, Skidaway Island, Georgia - 011511BT metaG (version 2) | ecosystem: Environmental > Aquatic > Marine > Intertidal zone > Salt...
CTAACCCGATAATAAAAAATTAAGATTAAATAATCGTTGTAATCCCTTAACTACTTAATAATCAGCACGCTTGGAAAGCGTGTGTAGTAGCAATACTACCGAGGGTTCGAATCCCTCTCTCTCCGCCATAAATTAAACAACTGAGCTAATTAAATTTTTAGTATATTCATCTTTTGGGCTATTAAATACAATCTCGGCATTGTTATATTCAATTAATTTTCCTGTTTTTAAAACCAATATTTTATCTGATACAGATCTAATAACATTCATATCATGACTTATAAAAATATAGCTCAGAGAATATTTTTCTTGTAAGTTTTGAAGTAAATCTAATATTTGATTTTGTATTGTAATATCTAATGCAGAAGTGGGTTCATCTAAGATAAGTATTTTGGGTTTTAAGATTAGTGCTCTTGCTATGGCAATTCTTTGTCTTTGACCACCTGAGAACTCATGAGGGTATTTATTATGATCTCGCTCATAATTCATTCCTGTTTCTGTTAAAATATCTTTTAAGATTTGTTTTTTTTCTAGTTCAGAATATTTTGGAAAGTGAACGTCTATACCTTCATTTAATATTTTCTCAACGTTCATTCTTGGACTTAATGATGAGAAAGGATCTTGAAAAACAATTTGAATATCTTTTCTTATATTCTTAAGTTTATTTTTTTTTATAAAATTTAAATCCATTTTATTAAATTCTATTGTTCCAGATGATGTAATTAATTTTAAAATAGCTAGAACAAGAGAAGTTTTTCCTGATCCAGATTCTCCAACGATTCCCAATGTTTCTTTTTTCTTTAAAGTAAAATTTATTGCATCTATGGCCTTAACATAATCAACGGTTTTTTTAAAAATACCCTTCTTGATTGGATACCATACCTTTAAGTCAGTTATTTTTAATATTTCTTTTTCTTTATTTTCTTTGATTTTTCTAATTTTATTCTGAAACCCAACTAACTGCTTTGTGTATGGATTTTTTGGGTGATTAAAAATTTCAAATTTCTCTCCATGCTCAATAATTTCACCATCTTTCATAACATAAATATAATCGGCAATTTTATTGACTACTCCAAGATCATGACTAATAAATAAAATAGACATTTTTCTATGTTTTTGAATATTATTTAGAAGTGATAAAATTTGTTGTTGTACCGTTACATCTAATGCAGTTGTAGGTTCATCAGCAATTAATAAGTCTGGGTTGTTAGCTATACTCATTGCGATCATTACTCTTTGACGTTGCCCTCCTGATAGTTCATAAGAATAAATATTTGGCCTATTCATTAAATCATCTAAATTTACTTCTTTTAGTAAGTTTAAAACAGATGCATTAAGCTCTGCAGTATTTTTTTTATTGTGCGTTGTGATTATTTCTTTAATTTGTTTATCAATTGTATGCAAAGGATTGAGACTAGACATAGGTTCTTGAAAAATTGTAGAAATTTTATTTCCTCTAATTTTTTCAATTTCATTTAATGGAAGTTTAAGTAAGTCTTTTTCTTCATACATTATGCTCCCACTATTTATATTAGCATTTTCAGGTAATAATTTTAAAATACTCAGAGCAGATAATGTTTTTCCTGAACCAGATTCCCCAACAATAGCAACAGTTTTACCTTTGGGTATTTCTATATTTACATTATTAACAACGTTTTGATTTTGTTTAAAACTAATCTTCAAATTTTTAATAGAAATAAGATTCATATTAATTGAAAGTCTTTCTTGGATCTAAAGCATCACGAATTGCTTCACCAATAAAAACTAAAAGACCAAGCATTAAACCTAATGTAAAGAAGCTTGTCAGACCAAGCCAAGGTGCTTGTAAATTATTACGTCCCTGGTTTACCATTTCACCTAATGAGGCAGAACCAGGAGGTAAACCAAAACCTAAAAAATCTAAACCAGACAACGCTGTAACTGAAGCGCTTAAACTAAAAGGGAGAAAAGTTATAGTTGCAACTGTCGCATTTGGGATCATGTGTCTAAATATTATTTTATTTGTACTAACTCCAAGTGCTTTGGCAGCTCTAATGTAATCAAAATTTCTAGCTCTTAAAAATTCTGCCCTAACAACTCCTACGTAACCCATCCAACTAAAGAGTAGTAAAATAATTAATAACCACCAAAAATTAGGTTGTATGACACTGGCAAGAATTATTAAAATATATAATGTTGGTATAGCAGACCAAATTTCCATAAATCTTTGAAAAAATAAATCTGTTTTTCCACCAAAATACCCCTGAATTGCTCCAGCAGAGACACCAATAATCATGGAAAAAAAAGTTAGAGTAAAGCCAAATAAAATGGAAATTCTAAATCCATATATTAATCTTGATAGCACATCTCTTGCTTGATCATCTGTACCAAGCCAGTTTTTTCTACTTGGGGGTGAGGGGGCAGGACTATCCATATCACGAATAATGGTATTATATTTATAAGGAATAATAGGCATGATCATCCATCCAGAAGAATTGATTAAGTTTTTTACAAATGGATCCCTGTAATCAGCTTCAGTTTCAAAATCCCCCCCAAATGTTGTCTCTGAATAGGATTGTAAAATTGGATAGTAAAATTCATTTTCATATTTAATGAGTAATGGTTTTTCATTAGCAATAAAATCTGCAAAAAGTGAAATTAAAAATAAAACAAAAAAAATCCAAAAAGAATAAAGACCTCTTTTGTTTTTAACAAAATTGCTTAAACGTCTTTTATTAAGAGGCGATAAGCTTTTCATTCTCTTGCCTCAAAATCAATTCTTGGATCAATTAAAGAATACATAAAATCACCAATAATCCCCATCACAAGACCTAATAATGAGAAGAAATATAATGTTGCAAAAATAACAGGATAATCTCTTGTAAGGGCTGCCTCATAACCAAGTAAACCTAAACCATCTAAAGAAAATATAACCTCAATAAACAAAGAGCTTGAAAATAATATTCCAATAAATGCTGAAGGAAAGCCTGCAATAACTATAAGCATTGCGTTTCTAAAAACATGCCCATAAAGAACTTTTCTCTCTGATAAACCTTTAGCTTTTGCCGTCATTACATACTGTTGATTAATTTGATCTATAAAAGAATTCTTAGTTAAAAAAGTTAAACCAGCAAAACCACTAACAATCATTGCAAGTAAAGGTAAAGTTAAATGCCAAAAATAATCTTTTATTTGAGCAAGAAGATTTAACTCTTCAAAATTTTCAGACACTAAGCCTCTTAAAGGAAAAATATCATAAAATCGACCACCTGCAAAAAAAACTATAAGAATAACTGCAAATAAAAAATTTGGGATAGCATAACCAATTGTGACAATACTACTGGAAATTATATCAAATCTTGACCCATCTTTAATAGCTTTTCTAATTCCAAGAGGAATAGAAATTAAATACACAAGTAATGTTGTCCATAAACCAAGTGAAATTGATACTGGCATTTTATCCAAAACCAATGATGTAACTTTTTGATCACGAAAAAAACTTTCACCAAAATCAAAAAAAATATAACTTTTTAACATTTTGAAAAATCTTTCATGAGCTGGCTTGTCCATTCCATACATTACTTCAATTTCTTTAATAATATCTGGATCAAGACCTTGGGATCCTCTATATTTAGAGTCACCATCATCAAAACTTGAAGCATCGAAACTTGAATTTAGTTCTCCTTCACCACCTCCAGAAAAACGAGCTGTAGATTCAACCGCAGTTCCAGTCATTTGAGCAATCATTTGTTCTACTGGACCACCAGGAACAATCTGAATGACAGCAAAATTAATTAACATTATTCCAAAAAGTGTAGGAAAAATAAGAAGAACTCGTCTTATTAAATAAGCACCCATTAATATGATTTTATATTATTTATGATATTTTTTAACTTATTAGTTTGAAGATCTTTGAGAATTAATAAAATCAAATTTATTTTGATTAATCCACCATGTATCAAATCCTAGGGAATACTTAGGCTTTATCTTAGGTTGATCAAACATGTCCCAATACAAGACCCTATAAGCAGATATATGCCACTGAGGAATAACGTAATAATTCCATAAGAGCACCCTATCTAATGCTCTGGTAATTGTTATTAAATCTTCCCTGTCTTTTGCATTAATAAGTTTTTCTATCAAACTATCGACAACATCATTTTTAACTCCAATAACATTACGAGAGCCATTAGTATCTGCCGCATCAGATCCCCAAAAATTTCTTTGTTCATTCCCAGGAGATAGACTTTGTGAAAAAGTGAATACAACCATATCAAAATCAAAGGTTTCAATTCGTTTCTGATACTGTGAACTATCTATTGTTCTTAAAGAAGCATTAATTCCAAGTTTTTCTAAATTATCAATAAATGGTAATACAATTCTCTCAAAAGCAGGAGAGACCAATAAGATTTCAAATTCAAAAGGATCCCCTTTAGAGTTTACAAGTTTTCCATCACTTAATTTCCACCCAGCATCTTTAATTAATTTTGTCGCTTCTTGTAATTCACTCCTAATAAAACCTGATCCATCTGTTTTTGGGTTTGTATATTCTGTATTGAAAATTTCCTTTGGCAGTAAATCAATATATGGATTAAGATAAGCAAGCTCTTCTTTTGAAGGTAACCCGCTTGAAGCTAATTCTGAGTTTTCAAAAAAACTATCAGTTCTTTTATATGCTCCATAAAATAAATTTTTGTTTGTCCATTCAAAATCAAAAGCATAAGATAGAGCTTTTCTCACTCTTTTATCTTTAAAAATATCTTTTCGAGTATTGAACGCAAAAGCCTGCATTCCCTGAGGGTTTTCATGAGATATTAAATCTTTTTTAATCAACCCTTCTTCTACAGCGCTAATATCATAGCCAGTAGCCCATTCTTTGGAGGTATTTTCTGAAAAGAAATCTATCTCTCCTGACTTAAAAGCTTCTCTCTCTACTCCTCTGTCTTTATAATAATCATATCTTATCGTGCCAATATTATCCTTACCAACTTTGATTGGAACAACATTATTTTTTAGACCCCAATAATTTTTATTAAGCTCATAAGTAATCGATCTGCCTGCATCAAAAGACTTAATTTTGTAAGGACCACTTCCAACAGGGATTTCAAGAGTTGTTTCTTCAAAATTTTTATCTTCCCAATAATGTTGAGGTAATACTGGAAGCTGACCAACAATTAATGGAAGTTCTTTATTTGTGTTTGTAGAAAATATAAACTTAACTTTGCTCTCAGACACTTTAATAACTTCACTCACATCGCCGTAATAATATTTATAAAATGGATGTCCTTTTTCCATTAAAGTATTAAATGTCCATATTACATCATTACTAGATATTTTTTTTCCATCATGCCAAACGGCTTCATCTCTAAGAGTAAATGCAACCCATGATCTATCTTCAGGCCACTCTATTGTTTCTGCTAAAAGCCCATACTCTGTGAAAGCTTCATCACTAGAGCCAGTTGTTAGACTCTCATATAAAAATCCAATACCTGCAGCAGAAGTACCCTTTAGTGTAAAAGGGTTAAATGTATCATAAGTTCCAATTGAGCTCCTTACTATATTGCCCCCTTTTTCTGCATTGTTGCTAACATATTCAACACTAAGAAAATCTTCATTATATTTTGGCTCTCCGTGCATAGCAATAGCATGAGATATTGTTGTATTTGCAAATACATTTTGTGAAATAGTAAATAGAATAATGATAAAGGCTGTGTTTAAAATTTTCATAGAATTAATATAATTATTTTAAAATAAATTTAAATTAAATTTATTCATTTATTAGTGAAATCAACTTGGAATGAAGTTCTTTATTAGCTGAAGCTACCACACTTCCTTGTGAATTTGTGGTAATTTCGTTACCAAATTTATCTGATATCGCGCCTCCTGCACCCTCAATAACATTGACCAAAGCCATATAATCATGAACTTTAAGAGTATCTTCAATTACAATATCAATTAACCCAGAGGCAACCATACCATACATATAACAATCTCCACCATAGCGAAAATACCTTACTTTGTTTTTAATTTTATCTACTGCATTTCTCAGGTGTGGTTCGTCAAAATATAATCCAGAGGTAAATATATAAGCATCTTCAATTGTTGTTACTCTGGATGTATTTATAGTTTGTTGATTAACAGTTGAGCTTTGATTTTTCGCCCCAACCCATCTCTCATCATGTGCGGGACAATTAATAATACCAATAATAGGTTTTTTATTTTGCGTTAAAGATATTAAATTTCCAAAATCTTTGTGTCCTGCAATATAACTTCTAGTGCCATCAATTGGATCTATAACCCATATAAATTCTGCATCTGGATTTACACTATCAAACTCCTCTCCCAAAATTCCATGATCAGGATATTCATTTTCTATCAAGGATCGAATTTTTAATTCAGTATTTTTATCCGCAATAGTAACTGGACTTTCATCACTTTTATTATCAATACTTAGGGAAGTTCTAAAATATTCCATTGAAGTAATTCCTGCTGCATCAGCAAGTTTGTTTGCAAAATTTAGATATTCCTGAAGGGAATTATTCATCAATAAAGTTATGGAAGTGGAACAGGATTTTCGGCTTGTTGTCTTAAAAATAAAACAATGTTAGCTCTATCTTGAACTTTTTTAAGACCAGCAAAGTTCATTTTAGTTCCCTTAACAAATTTCTTTGGCTTATATAAAAATTCAGCTAGTTCTTCATAGCTCCATTCGCCACCATATTCAGCTAACGCTTTTGAGTATGCAAAACCATCTACATTTGCTTTTGGTCTATTAATTAAATTCCATAAGTTTGGACCAACTTTGTTTGCGCTGTCTTTTTCATAATTATGACATGCGCTACATTTTTTAAAAAGCTTCTCTCCTTTTTCAATGGAAGCACTAGCTAAAAGTAATGAAATTGGTTCTATAACTTCAACTTTAGGAGCTGCCCCTGGCACCACTTCACCAGATTCAGGTACATCAATCTTATAGGCAGTTTCTTCCATGTCGTGATGTTCTGTATCTATAATTATATCGCCTAAATGACCAATAACCGTCACTACAAGTATCGCTAATATAATGGAAGCCAAAATTTTGTTAACTTCAAGTCCAGACATGTGTAGAACATCTATATAGATTTTTTTTAAAATGAATAGAAATGAAAACGTCCTACAAAAAATTAAATACGGCTTAATTGTCGCATAATTTATGAAAACTGCAATTATTATTCCAGCTAGAATGGCTTCACAGCGCTTTCCAAATAAACCTTTGGCAAAAATTAATGGTATTCCCATGATTGAGCGAGTTTGGAGGCAAGGAATTAATTCAAAGGCAGGAGACGTCTATGTTGCATGTAGTGAAGATGAAGTATTTAATTTAATTGTTTCAAACGGCGGTAAAGCAATAATGACTGATCCTAATTTGCCTTCAGGTACTGACAGAGTTTTTGCAGCATTTAACTTACTTGAAAATAAACATGATTATGAAAGTATTATTAATCTTCAAGGTGATATGCCTTTAATTGACCATAAAAACATTCAAAGCGCTAATATACCATTGCATAATGGGTATGAGATTGGAACAATTGCAACAGATATATCTAGTAATGAAATAAAAAATGAAAACATTACGAAAGTTTCTGTTGATTGGAAAGAGGAGCGTGTTGTCGGCAATAGTTTAGATTTTTTTAAATCAATAAAAACAGGAGTAAAAAATATTCATCAGCACGTTGGAATTTATAGTTTTAAGCCAAGTGCTCTAAAAAAATTTATTTCATTACCTCCTTCTAAAAATGAAATAGATAAAAAATTAGAGCAATTAAGAGCACTTGATGCAGGTATTAAAATTGGAATAACTTATGTAGAAAATGTTCCAATTAGTGTAGATACGGTTGAAGATTTAATGCTAATAGAAAATATTTTAAATAGTACAGATGAAAACAAATAGTTTTGCCTTTCAAGGAGTTAATGGAGCTTATAGTGAACAAGCTGGAAAAAATGTTTTTCCAGAAGCAAAAAGCTTACCTTGCTCAACGTTTGAGGAAATGTTTGCTTGTGTTAGGAATGATAAAGCTGACATAGCATTAGTGCCAATTGAAAACTCTCAAGCTGGAAGAGTTGCAGATACGCAAAGGCTAATACCTGATTCTGATTTAAACATTATTGGAGAATATTTTCTAGAAGTAAGACATAATTTGCTGGCAGTGCCTGGAACAAATATTAATGACATTAAAAGAGTTCATAGTCACGAGCAAGGTATTGCACAATGTAGAAACAAAATAATAAAACTTAATAAACAAATGATTATAGCTGCAGATACAGCAGGGTCTGCAAAAAAAATATCTGAGCTTAATAATAAAGAAGATGCGGCTATTGCTTCATCGTTAGCAGCAGAGATTTATAATTTAGAAGTACTTCAGGCTGATTTTCAAGACGCGGAGTATAATGTTACTAGATTTTTAATTATGTCTAAAGATAAAAGTGACATAGAACCTAGCGATAGCAATATTATAACAACTCTTGTATTTGTTGTGAGAAGTATTCCCGCATCTTTATATAAATGTTTAGGAGGTTTCGCTAGTAACGGTGTAAATATTACTAAATTAGAGAGTTATATTCACCCACAAGGTTTTGATGTTGCTCAATTTTATATTGATTTTGAAGGGCATCCAGAGAATAGTTCAGTTAAATTGGCTTTAGAGGAAATGAAATTTTTCTGTAAAGAAATTAAAATTTTAGGTGTTTATAAAAAATCTAATTTTAGAAAAAAATAAACATAAAATCTAAAACACAAGTTATTTTTTTATTCTTACATGATATAGTAGATATGAAGGTTTGAGGGCGAATTGCTTGTTAATCCAGTCAGGTCTGAAAAGAAGCAGCTGTACCAAGTTTGTTCGGGTCTTGAACCTTCTTTATAATTATGAATGAAAAAATAGAATATAAAGTATTGGCAAGAAAATACAGGCCACAAACTTTTGCTGATTTAATAGGGCAAGAAACTTTGGTTCAAATTTTAACTAATGCCATTATAACTAACAGAATTGCAAACGCATATCTCTTAACGGGAGTAAGGGGAGTTGGCAAAACAACCACTGCAAGATTAATTGCAATGAGCTTGAATTGTGAAAATAAGAAAGATGATAGTTGTGAACCATGTGGTACTTGTGATTCATGTAAATCAATTAGATCTGATCATAATTTAGATGTTATTGAAATGGATGCAGCAAGTAAGACTGGCGTTGATGATGTTAGAGAAATAATTGATAATGTTAAATATAAGCCAGTAAATTGTAAATTTAAAATTTTTATTATAGATGAAGTGCATATGCTCTCAAAGAGTGCCTTTAATGCATTGCTTAAAACTTTAGAGGAGCCACCAGAGCATGTGAAATTTATTTTTGCTACCACTGAAGTCAAAAAAATTCCTGTTACAATTTTATCAAGATGCCAAAGATTTGATCTCAAAAGAGTAGAGTCAAAAGATCTAATCCAACATCTTAAGAGAATTTCAGAATTAGAAAAAGTGAAAGTGGATGAAGATGCAGTCTCTCTTTTGGTGAGAGCGGGGGATGGTTCTGTTAGGGACTCTCTAAGTTTGCTTGATCAAGCTATTATAAATACTGACACCTCAGTTAGTGCTGAGACAGTTGCAAACATGTTGGGACTAGCAGATAGAGGAAAGATTTATGAACTTCTGGGGCATATAGCAAAAGGTCAGGCAAGTGAGTCATTAGATTTATTTAGAAATCTATATAACTCAGGAGCTGATATTTTGATGATTTTTGAAGAGCTATTAAATGTCATACATTCTATTACACAAATCAAAATTTCACCCAATATACAAAATGACATTTCAATTCCTGAATTGGAAAGAGTTAAAGGAAGTGAGTTTGCAACTCAGCTTTCGATGAACTCACTAAGTGTAATGTGGCAAGTATTATTTAAAGGTTTTCAAGAATTACAAAATGGTTTTCATTTATTTCAGCATGGAGAGATGATAATTGTAAGACTTATCTTCATTACTAATAGTCCTCAACCAGAAGAACCCAATAAAAAAAATTCTTCAGATAAGATTGATCAACCTAAATTAGAAACATCAGATAACACAGTAAAAAAAAAAATCGAAATAGAGAGTAATACAAATAATATTGATTCACCTGTTAAAAAGGAACCTGTAAAAACTACCGCGATACAAATTTCTAACTTTAGACAATTTGTTGATTATTTTTATATGAAGAGAGAGGCATTACTTCATGCTCAGTTGTATAATTCTGTAAAATTAATTTCATTTAAGGAAGGGGAGGTCATAATCAATACTTCTGCTATAAGAGACCCACACTTCAATAGGAATGTCGCAAAATTTATTTCAAAGTGGACAGGTAGAATTTGGCAAATTCATTCTTCGGATAGCAATGTAGGCAGTTCTCTTAGCGAAGAAGATGTTGTTAATCAACAAAATGAAATTAAAGTTATGAAAAATCATCCTGAAATAAAAAAAATACTAGAGGCTCTTCCAGGTTTGAGTATTCATTCTATTACTGATATTACGGATACGGTTGATGAAACAATTGATGAAACTAATTCTGAAAAGCAAAAGGAGATATAATGGTAAATATAGGCAATATGATGAAGCAAGCTCAGCAGCTTCAAAAAAAAATGGCAGATGCACAAGAAAAACTTGATGCTATTGAAGTTGAAGGTGTGTCAGGAGGAGGAGTGGTAAAAGTTGTTGCTACTGCAAAAGGTGAAGTAAAGAGAATAGACCTTGATGAAAGTTTACTGAAACCTGAAGACAAAGAAATAACAGAAGATTTAATTGTGGCAGCTATTAATGATGCTAAACAAAAGGGAGAGGTGGCAGCGCAAGAAGAAATGAAATCTGTTACTGGTGGATTGCCATTGCCTCCAGGAATGAAATTACCTTTTTAAGTAATGGACGGATCAGCTATAGAAAAATTAATAACTGATATTTCTAAATTACCAGGTTTAGGAAGAAGATCTTCTCAACGAATTGCCCTATATCTTTTAAAAAATAAGGATCGGTCGTTATTGCCCCTAATACAAACTTTAGAGTCTTCTCATAAACTAATTAGTGAATGTTCTAATTGTGGAAATGTTGATATGACTAATCCTTGCAATATTTGTTCAAACTCTAATAGAGATAAAAAATCAATTTGTATTATTGAAGATGTTTCCGATTTGTGGACATTTGAGCGAACAGGTTTTTATAGAGGTTTATACCATGTCCTAGGAGGATCCTTATCAGCAATAAATGGTATTGGCACAGAAGAACTTACAATAACTAAACTCTTAAAGAGAATTGAACAAAATGAAATTACAGAAGTAATATTAGCATTAAGTACAACGATGGAAGGACAAACAACAACCCATGTCATCGCAGATAAATTAGAAATCTTTAAAGATTTAACAGTAACGCGATTAGCGCAAGGAATACCAATTGGAGGAGAGGTGCATTATTTAGATGAGAATACTCTCAATACTGCTTTTCAATCTAGAAAAAAAATAGTTTAGTCATTTTTATGGAAATATTATTAGTTCCACATCCTGTTTTACGTCAAAAAGCTAATAAACTAAAAATTATTTCTAAAGAAGATATTAACATTGCTAATCATATGATGGAAGCAATGATCAAGGCTCCAGGAGTGGGACTAGCAGCAAATCAAGTCGGGATTTTAAAGCAAATTGTTACAATCAATTTTGAAGATAAAGAAAATAACAAAAAAGTTAACTATATTTTATTTAACCCTTCAATTATTCAATATTCTGAAGAAACGGTAGTAATGGAAGAGGGGTGCTTATCATTACCAGAGCAATATGCGGAGGTAGAGCGACCAAAAGAAATTATTTTAGAATACATCAATGAAAATGAAAAAATAATAAAGAAGCAAATAGATGGCTATGAGGCAAGAATTTTACAACATGAAATCGATCATTTGTCAGGGAAATTATTTGTCGATTATTTATCTTCTCTGAAAAGAAACATGTTAATAAAAAAAGTTAAAAAATTACAACATTTAAAAAAATAAATGAAAGATAAAAAAATTATTTTTATGGGCACACCTGATATTGCTGCTCAACATTTAAATATTTTAATTGAAAATAATTTAAATATAGTTGGTGTTTTTACACAGCCTCCAAGAAAAAAAAATAGAGGAATGCGTATTGAAAAAAGTGATGTACACCAAATTGCAGAAAAAAATAACATAGCAGTTTTTCATCCTACTTCAATTGACGATACAGTAATAGAACAGGTTAAAAGTTTAGAGCCTGATTTAATTATTGTTATTGCCTATGGATTAATCTTACCTTCAAAATTTTTAAATATCCCAAAATATGGATGTATTAATATCCACGTATCTTTATTGCCTAGATGGAGGGGGGCTGCCCCTATAGAGCATGCCTTATTGGCAGGTGATGTAAAAACAGGAATAAGTATTATTAGTATTTCTCCAAAACTTGATGCAGGAGATATTCTAATGCAGGATAGTTTTGCGCTTGATAAAGATATGAATTCCAGTGATTTAACTTTAATTCTCACTAATCTTGGTAAAAAAACACTAATTAAAACTCTCCCTTTGTTGTTTGAAAGCAAGCTTATTGGAAAAAAACAAGATGAAAGTAAAGTAACGTATGCCAATAAATTTATGTCTGAGGATAGAAAAATTAATTTTTATAATTCAGCAGAAGATGTTTACAATCATATACGCGCTCATGGACCAAAACCAGGATCTTGGTTTACTTATAAAGGAGAGAGAATAAAAATTATTAAGGCAAAAAAAATCAATGTCTTGGGTAAAAGTTCGACAATTATAAATAAAGATTTCACAATAGCTTGTAAAGAAGGAGCCATTATTCCTATATTTATTCAAAGAGAGGGAAAAAAAGTAGTTAGTCTTGAAGATTTTTTAAGAGGTTTTACTTTCTCAGTACAAGATAAGTTAAATGCATAATTATAAAATTGTTATTGAATATGATGGAACTAATTTTGTTGGATGGCAACAACAAGAAAATGGACAATCTATTCAAAGTGCTCTTCAAGAAGCGTTAGTCAAACTATCAAATGAAAAAGTAACAATTTTTGGAGCTGGAAGAACTGATGCTGGTGTTCATGCTTATGGTCAAGTTGCATCTTTTATTCTTAGTAAAAAAATTGAAACAGATGTCATCAGAGATGGGTTAAATCAACATTTAAGACCTCAACCTATAGCAATTCAAAAGGCAGAATTCGTTGAGGATGATTTTCATGCAAGATTTTCTGCAAAAAAAAGATGGTATGTATATAAAATTATAAATAGAAGACCCCCTTTAACGATCGATGTCAATCGTGCTTGGTGCGTTTATAAAAATTTAGATATTGAAAAAATGAAAAGTGAGTCATCTTCTTTTTTAGGAAAACATGACTTGAATGCATTTCGTTCTGCGCATTGCCAATCTAAAAATAGTACTAAAACAATTGATAGTGTTTCTATTGATAATAAAGATGAGCAGATTATCATTGAGATAAGTGCAAAATCTTTTTTACATTCGCAAGTAAGAATAATGGTTGGTACACTAGTTGATATTGCCAAAGGTAATATTGATAAAACAATTGAAGATATAATTAATTCTAAAAATAGAAAAGTTGCTGGTCAAACAGCCCCAGCAAGTGGTTTGTATCTAAAAAAAATTGACTACTAATCTGATAATTAATTTAACTATTACGGGACTCTAATAACTTCTTCTTAATTAATGATAATCCAGTTTTTTGTTTTGATTTATAAGACTCATTAAAAGCTTCTAATTGCCATCCGTTAAGACGGCTTTTTAGTTCTTCAATATTATTTAATTTCCATTCGTTTGTGGTATTTTCATCTTTCCAAGTTATCTTGTCATCGCTAGATCTTCCACATCCGTAGCAATAACCACTAACAGGGTCAGTTTTGCAGACACTAATACAAGGGGATACAATATTTTCTTCGTTCATACTTAATTAAATATATTTTTTTCTCATCAATTCAAATAAAATACAAAATTAATGTCAGATTTTAATTATTCAAATATTGAAACCGCTTATGAAAAAATTAAGCATTTGCTTGTTAAGACTCCATTAATATCAAATGACTTCATAAATCAATTATTGGAAGCAAAAATCTATTTTAAGTTAGAAAATTTACAAAAAACGGGATCATTTAAGCTACGAGGCGCTACTTATAAAATCAACAAACTTTCTAAAGAGCAAAAATTAAAAGGTCTTGTTGCATATTCTTCAGGTAATCATGCGCAAGCTGTAGCTTATGCTGCATCACAAAATAACATTAGCGCTAAAATTATTATGCCAAAAAATGCACCAAAAATTAAAATTGAAAATACTCGTAAATATAAAGCAGAAGTTATTTTGTATGATCCTCAAAAAGAAATAAGAGAAGAAATAGGAGAAGAAATTGAGAAGAAAGAAAATAGAATCCTTATAAAACCCTACGATGATTATGATATCATAGCTGGACAAGGGACGGCAGGATATGAAATTGCTAAGGATTTAGAGAATTTATCTATTACACCAGATATGTATTTATGCTGTTGTGGAGGTGGAGGTCTAGTAGCAGGTACATCAACTTATTTGAAATATAAGTATCCTAATCTTACATCATATGCCGTAGAGCCATATGGATTTGATGATACAAAAAATTCACTCTTTAATAAAAAAATAACTGCAAATAAACCTGGATTTCAATCTATCTGTGACGCTATTATTACACCTCAACCAGGACAATTAACTTTTCCAATAAACCTTACAACTTTATCAGGAGGAATTGTTGTAGAAGACCAAGAAGTAAAAAATTCTATTAAAATTTTAGCTGAACATTTAAAAATTGTTGTGGAGCCTGGAGGTGCTGTTGCAGCTACTGCTGCGTTATCTAAAAAAATTGATTTAAAGAATAAAAATGTTGTTGTTATGATTTCTGGAGGAAATATTGATCTAGATATATTTAGAAGTTTATGAAAAATTTAAAAATTGCAAAAATTCAACAAAAATTAAAAGATAAGGAAATAGATTCTTTAATTATTAATCGAACAGATGAATTTTTAAATGAATATATTCCCTCTGATGCTGAGAGATTGTATTGGGCTACAAATTTTTCAGGCTCAGCTGGAAGAGCAATAATTTGTCATAATACATCTAATTTATTTGTAGATGGCAGGTATACTTTTCAGGCTAAAGAACAAATAGATGAAAATGCTATTTCCTTATTACATTGGAACGATTTTTCCACAGAATTAAGTAAACATTTTAATAAAAATAAATGTGTTGCTTTAGATCCAATGCTTCATTCTATCGAAGAGGTAAATAAAATTGTTGAGCTAGCCAAAGAGAAAGAAACAAAATTACATTTTACCTCACCTAATTTAATAGATGAACTTTGGGAAGATAAACCCGAACGAAAATATAGTGTAATTTTTAACCATCCAATTAAATATGCTGGAATTGACGCATCAGTCAAAGTTGACCAATTAGTTAATAAGCTAAAAAATAATAATTTAGATAGTTATTTCTTATCAAGTCTTGACTCTATTGCTTGGTTATTAAATATCAGAGCAGATGACATTTTGCATACCCCTCTTGCATTTTCTTATTTATTTATTTCAG
>Ga0255775_1002635_pt1 | contig 15475 bp, 9 predicted proteins | sample 011ome_26_FD_179973 | JGI IMG/M metagenome (GOLD analysis project Ga0255775, IMG submission 179973) | Coastal salt marsh microbial communities from the Groves Creek Marsh, Skidaway Island, Georgia - 011511BT metaG (version 2) | ecosystem: Environmental > Aquatic > Marine > Intertidal zone > Salt...
GACAGATGACTCTGCAAAAAACAAAGTTACTCTTAAGCGAACTAGTTCTGGATCAGGTTTTTTTGTAACGCCTAATCATATTATCACTAACAACCATGTGACAGCAGGCTGTGACAAACTAGAAGTGAAAAACAAAGGCTATAAATCAAGCGCCAAGCTGCTAGATACAGACTCTACAACTGACTTATCAATCCTAGTAACAGGTAAGCCCAATAAGAGCTTTTTATACCTTAGAAACCGCAAACCAGTCGTAACAGGCGAGCAATCTTTAGCATTAGGCTATCCATTCTCATCAACACTAGGATCAGAACTTAAAGTCACTTCAGGCAATATTGCAGCACTCACAGGCTTTAAAAATAATATTGCCGAACTACAACTAACTGCTCCTGTACAACCTGGCAACTCAGGTGGTCCACTGCTCGATGACAATGGCAATGTGATTGGTGTGATTGTCTCAAGGCTAGAAACATCTGCAGAGATTACAGGCAGTAGACCGGCGCAAAACGTAAATTTCGCCATTAAATCAAATATGGCTAAGATTTTCATGGATTTAAATATGGTGGATTACCAAGTTAGAAAATCAAATGGCGCTAAGGAAATTAGCCAGATTGTCACTGAGGCAAAAGAGGCAACGGTGCAGGTGATTTGTAAAGAAAAAGAGTAAACTATTTTAATGAGTGATCTTATGAATATGAAAATTTATATACTATTATTACAATAATAGGTGTATTTTCAATACCTTAAGTTTGGATATAATTTATAGGTATGTAATATCAAGTTCTGGATAAATAAATTAATGAAAAAATACAAAATGTCGTTTACTGCGGGGACAATTCTTCAGAATGAGTCTATAAGTTTCGCTAAGTTATATTTAGAGGTTGGAGATTGGGATGTAGCGCTTGATGAAGCTACTTCATCAAATGTATTACAAAGTAGAACGGTTAGTACGGCTAAACGTATTTCACTTGAAACACTATCAAGATTAAAGACGTTAAATAATGAAGAGTTAGAACTGTTAGTTGATGGAGATGATCAGGAGCAGTTACACCTCTTATGGCTTTCTGTTTGTAGATACTACCCCTTTATTTATGATTTTTCTATTGACGTTATAAGGGATAAAGTTTTGACATTGTCTTATCAATTAAATCATGATGATTTTGATGTTTTTTTTAATGCAAAAATGCAATGGCACGAAGAGTTAGAAAAAATTGCAGAAACAACGCGATACAAGCTAAGACAGGTGTTATTCAAAATGATGACTGAAGTTGGTTTTATAAATAAAGAGGGCGGCATTAACCCTGCGACACTATCAGAAAGGGTTGCAAGGTTAATTTGTAAAAAAACATGCGAAGATTTACTTATTTTCCCAATGAATTCTACTACTTTGCAAGGATATAAAAATGTCACATGATTTAACGAACGCCAGTATCAAAGATAGATTTGATCATTTATTGTCAGTGATATCTGGTGAAAGGTTTATTAAGATGCAAGGCTTAGGAAATGAAGTTCCATTTTTTATTTGTCCTTATAATCCAAAAGATTCTAATGACATGGAAAACTTACAAAAGAGTTTAATAAGTAAATTAGATCAAATTAATATCACTATATTAGATATTAATTTGTACGACTTGACTAGTGAGATGCTTAAAAATGAGGGTGATTTTGAGTGGCTTTTAAACAATGAATCATCAATGTCAAAAAGAGAACTACAAGAAGAGTTGCAATCTATTCTTGATGTTGAAGAGGCATTAACTCCGGCAATTAATAAGAAAATGCAAGATTCAAAATTTGATGTTATGTTTGTATCTGGAGTCGGCAATGTTTTTCCATATATACGATCGCACAATATATTAAATAATCTACAAAAAACAGCAAATGAAAGGCCAACGGTTATGTTCTTCCCTGGTGAGTATTCACACTCGCAAGAAGGGGGGGCATCATTAAATTTATTTGGAAAATTAAGTGATGATAAATATTATCGCGCATTTAACATTTATCATATAGAAGCATAAGTTAAGGAGTTATATGTCGTTAGAAGAGATTTTTGTAAAACCAATAAACAGACCGATCGAAGGTGTAATTAAGGCAGATGATGATCAGAGTTTGCGTTTGGAGTTGGATGAATATGTAGTTACTAATGAGATTGAAGGAAGATTGGACGTATTTCTAGATGCATATAATAATTATGAGAATGCTAATGGTGTATGGATCTCTGGTTTTTTTGGTTCTGGAAAGTCACACCTGCTTAAGATGTTATCGCTTGTTCTTGCAAACAGGATGATAGAGGGCGATAAGGCGCTTGATATTTTCTTGTCTCATTCAACCATAAGGAATAATGAGATTTTAACTGCAGATTTAAAAAAAGCAGCCTCCATTCCTTCGCAAAATATTTTATTCAATATTGATCAAAAAGCTGATGTTATATCAAAGGACCAAACTGATGCGCTTCTTGCTGTATTTTCAAAAGTATTTGATGAGGCGTGCGGATATTATGGAAAAAAATCTTATATCGCTGATTTTGAAAGGGATTTAGATGAAGAGGGTTTACTTGAAAATTTTAAACTTGAAGTACAACATGCCTCAGGACAAGAATGGGAGGGGCACACAAGGCAACGCGCAAAAAGATATTCATCAGAGATTGATACTGCTTACAACAAGGTAACTGATCAATCGTCTCCTGTTAGTGGTATTTTGGATAAATATTCACGTGATTACAGTTTATCAATTGAAGATTTTGCAAATAGAATAAATGATTATATAAATACTAAAGAGCCAGGCTTTCGTTTAAATTTCTTTGTAGATGAGGTTGGTCAATATATTGCTGACAATGTTAAATTAATGACCAACTTACAGACTATAGCCGAAAGCTTGGCTACCAAGTGTAAAGGCCAATCATGGGTTGTTGTGACTGCACAGGAGGATATGAGTTCTGTCGTAGGTGAAATGACTCAACAGCAGGGTAATGATTTTTCTAAAATTCAGGCACGATTCTCCAATCGCATGAAGTTAACCAGTCAGGATGTGGCTGAAGTTATACAAAAACGTTTATTATTAAAAAATGAAAAAGGTATTGATAAACTAACAGACCTCTATCACCAGCAGAAGAATAATTTTAAAACTTTGTTTGATTTCGCTGATGGGGCTAAATCATATCGTAACTTTATCGATAAAGAGCATTTTATTCATAGCTATCCTTTTATTCCATATCAGTTTGATCTGTTCCAATCTTCAATTCAGGGTTTATCGGCACACAATGCATTTGAGGGTAAGCACAGCTCAGTTGGCGAGCGTTCAATGCTTGGTGTTTTTCAACAGGTTGCGGTAAATATTTCTGAGCATGAAATGGGGCAGCTGGCTACTTTTGATTATATGTTTGAAGGTGTAAGGACAGCGCTAAAAACCCAAATACAAGCGGCAATATTACAAGCTGAAAATAACCTTGATAATCCGTTTGCAATCAGGGTGCTAAAGTCATTATTTTTAGTAAAGTACGTGAAAGAGTTCAGATCCACTATTCGAAATTTATGTGTATTAATGCTGGATGATTTTGATCAAGATATTAAATTATTGAGAAAAAATATTGAAGAAGCTTTAGGCATTCTTGAGCAGCAAACTTATATTCAGAGAAATGGTGATCAATATGATTATCTTACCGATGAAGAAAAAGACATTGAGGAGGAGATAAAAAGCACCGAGATTGAAAATGCAGATGTAGCTGATGAGCTTCAAAAGTATATTTTTGATCATATTATTAAAGACACAAAAATTAACTTTCCGGATAACAAGCAAGATTACAAATATACACGCAAAATAGATGATAATTTGCATGGCAGAGAGCATGAACTGTCTATCAATGTAATTACACCATTTCATGAAGATTCTGGCAACCATAATGCCTTTCAGATGCGTTCAATGGGGCTTTCAGAGCTCTTTGTGATTATGCCTTCTGATGATAAATTGTTGCGCAATATAACGCATTATAAGAAAACTGAAAAATACATTCGTCAAAATAACTCGCATACACAGCAGGATGCAGTTGCCAGAATATTATCCGAAAAAGGCAATCAAAATATAGAGCTAAAGGCTGAAGTGGTGACTCAAGTTAAAGAATTATTAGTTCGATCAACTTTGGTTCTCAATGGTGATACTTTAGATATTGCTAGTGAGGATCCTAAGTCTAAAATTATTAAAGGTTTTTATCAGTTAATTAAAAAAACCTACATCAATTTAAAAATGCTCCCAGAGCGTATATTTAGAGAAAGTGATATTAGCCAGTATTTAGATCAAACACAGGAGGGGCTTTTTGGGAATGATGCTGCTGTTTTGTCAGAAGCAGAGCGAGAAGTGTTTTCTTTTATTCAAAGTAATCATGCTACGGGTATTAAATCAACCTTGAAATCGGTAGAAGAGCGCTTTGAGAAGATGCCGTATGGTTGGTATCATGCAGCTATTATTTGCATATCGGCCATGCTTTGCGCAAGGGTAAAGGTTGAGGTTACGAGAGATAGTAATATTCTTGAGGGTAGAGATCTTAAGGAGGCGTTAACAAACACTAGAAATTATTCCCAGATCATTCTCCAGCCGCAGGCTGATTTTTCACCAGTTGAGGTTAGAAAATTAAAAGAGTTTTACGAAGATTTTTTTGATGAGCCTCCACAATCAAATGATGCTAAAAATCTAGGCAATGAAACGGGTGAGTCATTTACAAAAATTGTAAGTGATCTTAATTTGCTGTTGGCTCAATCTAGTGATTTTCCTTTTTTAAATAGTTTAAGACCTGTTATCCAGAATCACTTGAAGCAACTGTTAGATAAGCCATATGCTTGGTATTTGAAAGAATTATTAAGAGATGAGGAGGGTTTACTTGATGCCAAGGAAGATCTGATTGATCCTATTCAGAAATTCATGGATGGTAATCAAAAGCAGATATATCTAGACGCTTGTAAATTTATCACCAATAATCGAGCAAATATTTCATATATTGACAACAATAGTTTCAATGAAATTGAAACAATATTAGATGATCCAAAGTGTTTTAAGGGTGATACGGTTAGGGGTATGAAGGCTTTAATGGACGATCTTAAAAAAGAGATTGATATAAAAATTAAAGCAAAAGCTGAAGAGGCTAAACAAGCAGCTCTAAATTTAGAAAATAGATTGAAAAATACACAGGGCTATGAGTCCATCACTCAAGAGCAGAAGGGTGAGCTAAGCACCCCATTTAAAGCTCTAACAGGTGAAATAGATGGTGCTAACTTGATAGCAGTGATTAATGATTCGATCCGTCAATTTGAAGATAGTAATTATCCAAAGTTATTAACCAAGCTTGCTGAATTTATTACACCAAAAAAGTCAACGCCAGATCAGCCAATTCCAGCCCCTGTACCTCAATACATCTCAACAAAGAATGTACGAGTTGATTATGATAAAGCCTTGCTTGCAAATGAATCCGATGTTGATCAGTATTTAGAGAATCTGCGTAAAGCTTTACTTAAAGAGCTTAAAGACGGCAAACAAATACAGGTTTAAATAATTATGAACACCTCAGTACTCAAAAAGTTCGCCCAAGGCGCTCGCCGTGATTTAATTGAACAAGTCTCAACTAAATTACAACTCGTTTTATCTTCTAGCGGAGCTGCGCGCCGTGAATCACCTACTGCAGTTGTGAATCTAGAGGGGCAAATTCAAAAGCATGGTGAGGAGCAAGTTATAGACCGGATTGCCTATATTTGGTTTAACCGCTTTTGTGCGCTACGTTTTATGGATGTTAATCGTTACACTCGTATCGGCGTCGTATCTCCATTAGAAGGGCAGAGTCAGCCTGAGATATTAGCAGAAGCTAAAAGTGGCTATATTGATGATTCTATTGTGTCTAGTGAGGTTAAAAATAAGGTCTTGTCTTTAATCAATGGCTCAAGTCCTAGTAGTGATCCTCAATCTGAAGCTTATCGTCATTTAGTAGTGGCTGTGTGTAATTATTACCATCAGTCAATGCCTTATCTGTTTGAGCGTATTACTGATTACACCGAGCTGTTAATGCCCGATGATTTACTCTCTGACGGCTCAGTTATTTTTGCAGCACGAGAAGTAATGACAGCTGAGTCGTGTCAAGATGTAGAGATTATTGGCTGGCTGTATCAGTTCTACATTTCAGAGAAGAAAGATGAAGTCTTTGCAGGGTTAAAAAAGAACAAGAAAATTACTCCTGAAAACATCCCTGCAGCGACTCAATTATTTACACCACATTGGATTGTACGCTATCTTGTTGAAAACTCATTGGGTAGGCTATGGCTACTCAATAATCCTGATTCTAAGATGGTTGATCAAATGAAGTATTACATCAAGCCTGATCAAGTGGAAGAGGGCCATCTACAGATCAACAGCCCAGAAGAATTAAAGATATGTGACCCTGCTTGTGGGTCGGGTCATATGCTGACTTATGCTTTTGATTTGCTTTATGATATTTATGCAGAAGAGGGTTATGAGCACTCACAGATTCCTGAGAAGATCCTAACCAATAATTTATTTGGTGTTGAGATTGATGAGCGTGCAGGAGAGCTGGCAGCTTTTGCTTTAACCATGAAGGCACGCGCCAAACAAAAGCGCTTCTTCCGTAAACAAATACAACCCAACATCTGTATTCTGAAAAATGTCCATATTGATGAAGATGAGTTAAAAGAATACATGGAATTTATTGGCCAAGATCTGTTTACTGACCCACTTAGAATGACATTAACCCAGTTTGAAGAGGTAGACAACTTTGGATCACTGATCCAGCCAAGAGTAAAAGACGCACAAGAGATGTTAACCATACTCAATGAAAAAGATCTATCTGGACAACTGTTCTTAGCTTCAACCCATCAAAAGGTATTACAGATATTAAAACAAACAGATTATCTAAGTCAAAAATATCAAGTAGTGGTTGCCAATCCGCCTTATATGGGTGGTAAGGGGATGAACGCTAGATTGAGCGCCTGGGCTAAAGAAAATTATCCTGATAGTAAGTCAGATTTGTTTGCCATGTTTATGGAGCGGTGTTTGAACCTAACGGTTAAAAGTGGATTTATGGGTACAATCAACCAGCACTCTTGGATGTTTTTGACTAGTTATGAGAAGCTTAGAAAGAGAATGGTTAAAAGTCATAAGATTGACACCATGCTGCATCTGGGGTCTGGAGCTTTTGATTCTATTGGTGGTGAGGTTGTCCAAAGCACGGCATTTGTACTTAATAAGTCCTCATTGGTGGAGCAATCTGGGATATATTATCGTCTAACAGACTACAAAAGTAGTGATGAGAAAGAGCAAGAGTTTTTTAACCCTGAAAATAGATATGAAGCAAAGCAAGAAGATTTTTCTAAAATTCCGGGAAGTCCTATTGCATACTGGATAAGCGATAAAATAAAAGAAATTTTTGAAGAGAATAAAAAGCTTGGAGAGTTAAGTGATATTAAACAAGGTATGTCCACAGCGGATAATGACAGATTTCTAAAATATTGGTTTGAAATAAATTTTTTATCAAAAAATAAAAAATGGTTTTCATATAACAAAGGTGGAGATTTTAGAAAATGGTATGGTAATTTAGAATATTTAATTAATTGGGATAACAATGGCTTAGAAGTAAAAGATTTTGAAAATTCAGTTATAAGAAATGAACAATTCTTTTTTAGAGAAGGAGTTACTTGGTCTGCAATTAGCAGTAGTAATTTTGGGGTTAGAATTCAAACTGATAATAATATTTTAGGTGGTGGTTCAAATACAATATTCCTTGATAAGTCTTTATATTTTATGCTTGGTTTATTGTCAACAAAAGCTGTTGAAAAAATACTTAATATAATAAATCCAACTTTAAATTTTTCAGGTGGTGTTTTAGAAAAGCTACCTATTATTTTTCCTAATATTACTACACAAGAACAAATAGAAACAATAGCCCAACAAAACATAGAAATATCAAAAGAAGAATGGGACAGCAGAGAAACATCGTGGGACTTCACAAAAAATGAACTAATAAAACATAAATCAGACACCAAAATCGAAATAGCATACTCAAACTACTGTAACTATTGGAAAGAGCAACACAAGACTCTACACCAAAATGAAGAAGAGCTAAACAGACTGTTTATAGATATATATAAACTACAAGATGAACTTACTCCAGATATAGAACTAAAAGATATAACGATACTAAAAAATGAAACTAAGGTAATTGATAATGAATTAGTATTTCAAGCAGATGAGATTATGAAGCAGTTTATCTCTTATGGTGTTGGTGTGATGTTTGGTAGATACTCACTTGATTGTGATGGACTACTGATTGCGAATATGGGGCAAGAGGCTCCTACTAACGCGACATTTGAAATAGATGATGATAATGTATTCCCGCTATTAGATGGCAACTGGTTTGGTGATGATATTGTTGAGCGTTTTTATGACTTTGTGCGCACCACCTTTGGAGATGAACATTATCAGCAAAACATACGCTTCATTGAAGAATCTATTGGTAAAGATATTCGCAAGTACTTTTTAAAAGACTTCTATGCAGATCACATTAAAAGATACAAAAAACGTCCAATTTACTGGATGTTCTCAAGTACTAAAGGCAGCTTTAATGTGCTGATTTACATGCATCGTTATCAAGCAGATACGGCCAGTGTTATCCTTAATGATTATCTAAGAGAGTTTCGTGCCAAGTTAGAATCTCAAAAGATCCAATTAGAATCCGTTAGTATTAGCGCTGGATCAAGTGCCAGTGAAAAAATCAAGGCACTAAAAGAGATTGATATTATAGGCAAAACCCTCAGAGAACTTGATGACTATGAACATGAAGTGCTTTACCCGTTAGCTATAGAACAAGTAGAAATTGATCTGGATGATGGGGTAAAGGTTAACTACAATAAATTTGGTAAAGCACTGAAGAAGGTTGCTGGATTGAGTGGGAAATAGAAAGCGGCAATGGAAAACAAAATACAAAAAGCGCTGACTAATTTATTTGATCGTTACCGAATCGTATTTTGGTACGATTCAAAAAAAGAGTTACGAGATGAGTATGAAGCGCTTGAATTGTCTGGCGTTAATAAGCTAGAAATTAATAATAATGAATTTGCATTAAAGTATCAACTTTTAAGAGGGCAGCCTGAAGATAAGTTTTTGTTGTATCGAGAAGGCGAAGAGCCTGTGGATTATACGAATAATTGGTTGCTAGACATTCAGCTTGCTCACTATGTTTTTAGCACTGATCAGGCCTCTATTTGGGCTGAAGAGCTTGGATTAGGGATTGAATATATTGATTTGTTAAAACAGCATGCTGATTTCTGCAAAGCTACTAAGCGCAGAGAGGATCTTAAAGCTTTATTAAAGAGGAATGACACCAAAGCAAGAATACAATTAAAGATGCTTTCAGTTTGTACATCATCTGATGATCGATTAGATTCGATGTTAGAAAACTTATTAGAAGAATCATCTAACGGCAAAGATAGTAAGATTAAGTTGATTGAGCGTTGCAATCTGGATGGTTTTTTATTCGAGCAAATGCAACTCCATTTTCAATATCAATCTGACGTACCAAGTATTAAGGATTTTTATATTAAATTATTTGAATCCTGTTATAAGCAACATACAGATGGCGGAGGTGCATTATCTTCAGAAGCACAGGTATTTGTTAATCGCTGGAAGGATAGTCGTAAATTTGAAAAATCGTTTAGAAAATTATCAGCAGAATGCGCTGATATTTTAAAAATAGAAGACGATCTTAATAATCGGGAATATGCAGACTTACTTGAGATTGATTTGTTTGAATTGGTTGATCTAAAAATTATCAGTGGCTTAGTGCAAGATGTTTCCAATAAGACGATACATAGTGGCAAGGTGGAGCGATACGTACGCCAGCGCAGACAAAGGCATTACTACGATAAGTTCCATGATTTATATGAGGCGATTGATATTGCAGCACAATTTATTTCAAAATTGGACAATACAACGTTTAGTATTGAATCTTTGACAGATGGTATTAAAAAGTATTCCCAGACCTGGTATTTGATTGATCAGCTGTACAGAAAATATATATATCACCTTCAGTGTTCAGGACAGCCTGCGTTAATGAAATCCTTAACCAAAATTGTAGAAGATTTTTACTCAAATAATTACCTATTAGAGCTTAATAATCTCTGGCAAACTAAGGTAGATGAAGTTGATCAGTGGTACGCACCCTCTGTTGCATTGCAAAGAAGCTTCTTTAGTGATTATGTAAAACCATTTTTAGATAGAAATAAAAAGGTTTATGTGATTATCTCCGATGCGATGCGCTACGAAATTGGCGCTGACTTGGTTAGCTTAATACGTCAGGAGGATCGGTTTGATGCTAGTATTGATCCAGCTTTATCAATGCTCCCTAGTTATACGCAACTTGGCATGGCGGCCTTATTGCCAAATAAAGAGTTAGCTATTAAGGATGATGACTCTAGCATGGTTTTGGTTGATGGTCAAAGTTCACAAGGCACTAGTAATCGTGGGAAAATTTTAGCAAGTGGAACTAGTCAGGGCAGTGCGGTCATTCAAGCTAAGAAATTACTCGATATGCACAGAGATGAAAAAAGAGCCTTGATATCCGATAATAGCGTGGTTTATGTTTATCATAATTTGATCGATAAAACAGGGGATTCTCGAGATACAGAAGAGCGTGTTTTTAAGGCATCACACGAAACATTAGATGAGCTTAGAAACATTATCAAGACATTAACAAGTGCAAATGCTAGCAATATTTTGGTTACTGCCGATCATGGGTTTATTTATCAAAATCAAGTGATAGATGAGAGTGATTTTTCTAGCGCAAAATCTGAAGCTGAAGAGATTTTGTTTAAAAATAGGCGCTTTGTTATAGGTAAAAAATTTAAAGAAGATAATGCATTCAAAATATTTAAATCTTCTGAACTGGGGCTAGTTGGCGATGTTGAAGTTAGTATTCCAAAGTCAATTAATCGATTACGGGTTAGAGGTGCAGGTAGTCGGTTTGTACACGGCGGAGCGTCTTTGCAAGAGATTGTTATTCCTATTGTTCATATTAATAAAAAACGAACAGGAGATGTTTCGAAAGTCGAGGTCGATGTGATTCGAACAGGCAATAACGTTATTACCTCGGGCCAGTTATCGGTTATGTTGTATCAAGTTGATACTTCATCGGATAAAAAGAAACCAAGAAAATTAAGGGTAGGGATATATACTAAAGACAATATATTAATTTCTGATTCCCATGAGTTAGTATTTGATTTTTCTTCAGAAAATCCAAGAGATAGGGAGTTAAAGGTGAGATTAATGTTGACTAGAGGGGCTGATAACGCAAATAATCAAGATGTTCACTTGCGACTAGAGGAAAAAGAACCAGACACAACGCATTATAAAGAGTATAAAAAAATTGTATATTCGGTAAAACGTTCATTTACCACTGATTTTGATTTATAACAAATATATGAATAAGGAAGACTTATGAGTGATTTAGATCAAAAAATTAACGAGCACTTTTCAGGGCTTGTTGTTCGCAAGGATTTGGTTAAGATTGTTAAAGGAAATGCTATTGTGCCATCTTATGTGCTGGAGTATTTACTTGGTCAGTATTGCGCTACTAATGATGAGGATACAATTCAAACAGGTATTGAGACTGTTAAAGAAATTCTTCGCAAGCATTATGTTCATAGAAATGAAGCCGGACTTGTGCGCTCTACAATTAAAGAAAAAGGTCGCTATAAAATTATTGATAGAATAAGTGTTAGTCTTAATGAAAAGACAGATGCGTATGAAGCAACTTTTGCAAATCTTGGAATTAAAAAGGTACTGATAGACTCTGGAACTGTTAAAAAACACCCTAAACTTTTAGTTGGTGGTGTTTGGTGTATTGCTGATATTGAGTATGATTTTAATGAGGATAAGAAATCATCCCCGTGGATTTTATCCACAATAAAACCAATCCAGTTATCTCATTTTGATTATGATCATTATGTAGATTCTCGTAAAAAGTTTAGTCTTGATGAATGGATTGATTTATTGATTCAAAGTATTGGCTTCAATCCAGAGATGTTAGGTAGAAGGAATAAGCTTATACAGATTGTTCGCCTCATTCCTTTTTGTGAAAGAAATTATAATTTAATTGAATTAGGCCCTAAGGGAACAGGAAAATCTCATATTTACTCTGAGTTTTCTCCACACGGTATTTTGATATCTGGTGGCGAGGTGACGGTTCCTAAATTATTTGTAAATAACTCATCAGGAAAATTAGGTTTAGTTGGCTATTGGGATGTTGTGTCTTTTGATGAGTTTGCCGGAAAGAAGAAAAAAGCAAATAAAGCACTTGTTGATATTATGAAAAATTATATGGCTAATAAGTCATTCTCTAGAGGTGTCGAAACCTTGGGTGCAGAGGCTTCTATGGTTTTTGTTGGGAATACACAGCATAGTGTTCCTTACATGCTTAAACACTCTGATTTGTTTGATGAGCTGCCAGAGCAGTATCATGACTCTGCTTTTTTAGATCGGATCCACTCGTATATTCCAGGCTGGGAAGTTGACATCATTAGAGGTGAGATGTTTTCTTCTGGCTATGGCTTTGTTGTGGATTATATTGCTGAAATTTTAAAATCTATGCGTAATTATGATTATTCAGATCAGTATCAAGAGCTCTTTACGCTGTCTTCTGATATCTCTACTAGAGATAGGGATGGAATTCATAAAACGTTTTCAGGTTTGATGAAAATTCTTTTTCCACATGGTGGTGCCACCGCAAGTGAAATAGAGGAAATATTGCAAGTTGCTATTGAAGGGCGTAAACGAGTTAAAGATCAATTAATGCGTATAGACGCAACCTATGCAGATGTAAATTTTTCTTATTCAAATAATTCTGGTGAAATTATCAGTGTTACAACGCTTGAGGAAGGTGAATACCCGCAATATTATAGTCAAAAAGTGAAAAGTGGTGATGCACAGGATGAATCAGAAGAGAATGGCGAGTCTTCTCAGGGGCAAGATATTAAAAGCATTCCAGAATCTACTAAAAGTAACAATGCAAAAGAAGAGCATTTAACTTTTTTTGAAAATCAAAAAGGCGTTTCTTTTGATCTTATTTTTTCTGCATACTTTCGTGGAGCAAGCAAAGTAACGATTACAGATCCTTATATACGTTTATTTTATCAAGTTAGAAATTTAATGGAATTTATAGAAACAATTGTAAAGAATAAACTTGAAGGAGATGAGGTTGAGGTTCATTTGGTTACAACAAAAGATGAATATAAGAGTGAAGATCAAATAGTTAATTTGGAACATATTAAAGATTCATCTATTTCTGTAGGTGTTAAATTTACATGGGAGTTTGATCAAACTAACTCCATACATGCAAGGCATATTATTACTGATAATGGCTGGAAAATAAGTTTAGACCGTGGATTGGATATATTTCAACATTATGAAATGGGTGATGCTTTTTCTTTTTCAAATCGTCTACAAGAGTACAGAACTTGCAAAGCATTTGAAGTTACATACATAAAGATCTAGATAGCATGGTTAATAATTCTTCAAAAGAAATTGATCAATTATTTGTCTTTATTCTGAACAAGTAATCGATGTCTGTGAATATTAAAAACATACAAAAACAACTTTCAGACTTTGCCGATGAACGCGACTGGGATCAGTTCCATAATCCTAAGAATCTAGTTATGGCCCTATCTGTTGAAGCATCTGAGCTCGTTGAAATCTTTCAGTGGTTAACACCTGAGCAGGCTGAAGCGATTATGAGCTCTAGTGAGAGTGAACACGTCAAAGAGGAGATGGCAGATATTATGATTTATTTGATTCGTATGGCTGATAAGCTTAATGTTGATCTTGGAAGTGCAGTGACCGATAAAATTGTTAAGAATGGCAAAAGGTATCCAGTCAGCTTATCAAAGGGTAATGCTAAAAAATAACAATCTAAATGACAACAAATGAATCATTAGAAGATCAAGTTCCAACTCCTAAACGAGGGTATTTTTCTAGGCATTGGCATGGAGAGCTTTCTCTGGCTAAATCTTACTGGATTAATTTATGGTTTTTATCAATTGTATTTACATTCATCTTGGTTTTTTGGATGACTCTCTCTATTAATGAGAATCCAGTTTTTTACTCAAGAACTACACTCATTATAATAGCCGTTATATATCTTATTATTTACCCTTGGCAAATTATTGGCCTATGGCGTAGCGCAACAAACGCAACAGCAAATACTGGAAAAACCTTCTGGCCACGTATTGTTAAATTCCTCGTTATCATCAGTGTTTTAGGAAGTTTTGGCTCAGAAATGCAAGACAAAGAATGGTACAAACAATTGTATTACGATGCCTTTGTATTATCCAAAGCCAAAAATTATGATGTATCCGTTAAAGAAAGTATTATTACTGTTAATGGTGATTTCGATTATGGTATTTCAGACAAAGTGGAGGAAATTCTAAAAAATGATCAATCCGTTGAATTTGTTACTCTTAATAGCGATGGTGGCTTGCTGTATGAGGCAAAAAAACTTTCTAAGATTATCTTGTTAAATAGTCTTAATACACACACCAATGATGGCTGCCGATCTGCGTGTACCATTGCTTATATTTCAGGGAATGCAAGATATATTTATAAAGATGCAGATTTGGGTTTTCATCAATATAGCATCGCTAGGCCGGATGCTAGAGTTGATAAATTAACGCTTTTAGATTTATTGCATGATCAGCAAGAAGATGCAAAATTCTTTCAAAAAAGAGGTGTTAGTAAAATTTTCACAGACCAAATGTATAAATACGAAGCAGATGATATGTGGTATCCATCTATTAATGATTTAAAGCGTTATGGTGTCGTACACAAAATATTGGAATAAAAACCAATAGGGGGCGGAGTTCTTTGATTTTAGGCGCCAGGCTAATACTACTTTAGTAGCCCAAAAATGGGGCAAATGTACTATAATAAATTTCATATGAGTTTTTAAGGTGGAAAGCAATGAACAGTGTTGAAGCAAAAGAAGTGTCAAGAATTGCTGAAGAGTTTTACGAGGCTAACCGTAAAAGTTTTATAGCTGACATTTCATTACATATAGAAAAACGTATTGAAACTGGTTTAGCTCAATTTAAAAATGGCAAGTACATGAGTATAGAAAACTCTGAAAAAGAATTAAGAAGTCAATTAAGGTGACACAATACTTAATTATTTACAAGGTTTTTTACTTTATAGCCCTTACTATTTAAAATCGACTTTGATTAGCTTAATCCGAAGCTAAAAAATTCATATTATGCTTGCCAATCAAATCTAGTGCCACAGAGCCGCCACGAACCACGCAGGTTAGCGCTTCGTCGGCCACATGGATATCTAAGTTGGTTTTACTCTTGATGAGCTTGTCAAGGCCGTCTAATAAGGCGCCACCCCCTGTGAGCATTGCACCGTTTTCAGCGATATCTGAGCTAAGTTCTGGTGGTGTTTGCGCTAG
>Ga0255775_1002647_pt1 | contig 15430 bp, 7 predicted proteins | sample 011ome_26_FD_179973 | JGI IMG/M metagenome (GOLD analysis project Ga0255775, IMG submission 179973) | Coastal salt marsh microbial communities from the Groves Creek Marsh, Skidaway Island, Georgia - 011511BT metaG (version 2) | ecosystem: Environmental > Aquatic > Marine > Intertidal zone > Salt...
ATTCGCATCAACGCGCGAGGATGAGGTGCTCCTAAACCTACGCGAGGAGCGGGAACCACCACCGCCACCGATAACAGTAACACCGCTCGAACACGAAGACGAAGAAAGTGTTGTTACACTCATCTTTATCGCACCACTCGTTTGAGAGAAGAAGAGAAAAAGAATACACCTTTAGTATTCGTAGTAATATTTGTGAGAGATTTTTATCCAAAAAGAAAGGAAGATCTCGTCTGTGTTGTGCGAGAGCAGTCCAAAGAGAAAAAAAGAGAAAAAAAAGAAAAATTCCGCCGCCAGAAATCTTCTTTCTTTCCACGCACGTTTCTTTGCTTTAAAACGACTGTGTTTTATTACGCGCGAAAAGAGGCACACACACATATATATAAACGAATAAGAGCTAATAACTTATACATATATATATAATGCCGGGCCCGTCGAACCACGGGCAGCGGAACAAAGCGCACAACCACGGGAAACACCAATCGAAACACACGTCGAAATTGCACAAAACGGGAACACGTGGGGGCGGCGTCTTGAAAAAAATTGGAAAGGCGAATTTAGGCGTCGGGAATAAGCGAGAGCGATTGATACGAGCGAAGCAGGCGAGAGACGCGAATAAAAGGATGGTTTCGTACGAGAAGAAGTTGGAGAAGATGGCGCCGAAAGTGGTGGCGGTGATGACGTGTGATGGTGGGGATTACGACGCCTCGGATTTGAGAGATTTCTTGGGGAAGTTTGTGAACAGTTGCGAGAGGAGGAAAGAGCTCGCAAACGAGGGGTTCGTGGTGGCGGAGAAGTTGTTTCACGCGCCGAATTTGCCGCAGACGGTACGAGTGGAATTGCACGATCACAGGTTCCAAATTATGCTCGTCGATCACGGGCATAAATTGGCGGCGTTGGAGGCGATCAAGTCGGCGGACGTTTTGGTGTGCGTGGCGTCGGCGCACTCGAAAAAAGAGGAAAAGTACGATCCGCCGAACGAGCAGTTGGTGGAATCGACGATGCCGACTTTACGCGCGCAAGGGTTGCCACCAACGGTGGTGGCGTTGAGGAACTCGATGAAAGTCAGTCCGTCGGAACGAAACGCGGCGAGAAAACTCGGGATGCGGATAGCGACGGAGGAGATTTTGAGCGTGCCGAAAGATCGGGTAAAGTCGCAATCGGTCGATACCGAGCAAGAGATGAAGATGTTGGTGAGAATGGTATGCGAACAAAGAGCCCAAGCGCCGGCGTGGAGAACGCAAAGACCGTATATCATTTCCGAACTATCTACGATTGAACCGCTCAGTGAACACTTGTCCAATTTAGTCGTCGAAGGGTACGTTCGAGGGTGCGGCGTGAGCGCGAACCAGTTGTTTCACGTGCCCGGAGTTGGAGATTTTCCTCTGGAGAAAGTGGAACTGATCGAAGAGCGAGTGACGAAAAGGCATAACACGAAGAATAAGAGTAGTAATAGTAAGAGTATTAGCGATTTAGAAATGGGGAAAGTGAGACAAGAGGCTTTAGAAACCTTCGTTCCGGACCCGGAAAAGAGAGAGCCGGTCGTGCGAGAGAACAAACCGCCAAACGACGTGGAATACGACGAAGACGCGCACGACGCGAGATTAGAACACTTGAAATGGGAAGACGAGGAGAAGAAGAAAGTGATGATGCGATTGAAACCGAAAGGATGGTCGGATTACCAGGCATCTTGGCTTCCCCGAGACGAAAGCGACGACGAAGGGTCGCTCTTCGAAGAAGAAGACGAAGAAGATGCCGACCAAGGCGATTTTATTCGAGAAGAGGATGCTAAAATGGATGATGATGATGATAATGATGATACTGATGGTGGTGGTGATGGTGGTGGTGGCAATGAAAGAACAACAAAGACAACAACAATGACGATATCCACCGGAAAAGGAACGACGAACCAAAACGAGAACAACGGTGACGAGGAAATGATGACGATGGATGACCACGAAGAAGGCGACATCGAATACGATTCCGACGAAGAAGAACAAGAACATTGGGACGGTGATTTACAAGGCGATATATCTTCCGACGACGACGAAGAGACGCTAAAAAACTTGCTCGAAGCGTCGAAAGATAGCGCGAAACGCGCGAGATTACGCGCGTTGGAGGATGAAAATTTCCAGTACCCGGACGAAGTTGAATTCCCGGAAGACGTCGAAGCGCGCCGACGGTTCGCGAAATACAAAGGGTTGAAATCGTTTCGAACGTCCCCGTGGGATCCGAAAGAAAATTTACCGAGAGATTACGCGCGAGCATTCGCTTTGGCGAGTTATAAGCGACTCGGTAAACGCTCGAAAGAGTATTTGGAAACGACCATGGATTTAGACGTCGGTTCGTACGTTCGATTGACGATTAAGGGCATCCCGACGGTGTGCTTGGAGAACTTGTTAGATCCGCAATCGTCCACGTTTTACTCCTCAAAAATTCCTTCGTCGGTGCAACTGCAAGTTGGCGATGCCGGTGGACTCGGGGGAGGTGTTGGCCAACCGTGGCGAGGGTGGACGGGAGGCGCTGGCGCTTTAGTCGTTTCTGGTTTACTCCGCCACGAATCGCGCATGACGGTCATGCACTTTGGCGTTCAAAAACGAAAAGAGTACACGGACCCGGTCCCATCGAAACACTCGATGTGGTGGCACGTCGGTTTTAGACGCGAGAAAGCGAAAGCTATATTCAGTCACGACGGTTTAAACGCGGACAAGTTTAAATTCGAACGATTCTTACCGCCTCGCGTCCCGGCTATGGCTTCTTTGTTCATGCCCATCACGTTTGGTCCCGCGCCGGTGTTGGGATTTAGCGAAAAAATCGGTGCCGGCGGCGCCATTCAAACCGCTTTAGTGTGTTCTGGTAACGTTCGCGCGGCAAACCCTGACCGCATCGCTTTGAAACGCGTCGTGCTCACGGGATTCCCGTTTCGCACGCACAAACACAAAGGCGTCATTCGGTACATGTTTTTCAACGCCGAAGACGTCAAGTTTTTCTCACCACTCGAGTTATGGACGAAATACGGTCGACGCGGTAAAATAACCGACGCGTTAGGTACACACGGTCACATGAAATGCCTCTTCAACGGCGTCATCTTGCAACACGATACTGTTTGCGTGACCATGTTCAAGCGCATGTTCCCGAAACTCGAGCGGCACCAACACAACGCGACGAACCAGAACAGCGAAATCGAATTAGAAAATAGAATGCACGATAGGAGAGAGTTTGAACAGACGGGTGATAAAATGCAAATGTATTAAAGAATAGTGCGCAACGATACGTAGAATTAGGAAAACTGTGTGGATAACTGAGGTGGTACCGATAGCGATGAAATGTGACGCTCCTCCTTTGTGTTGTTGTATTAAAATGTTAAAAATGACAGTACATTCTCTTCCTCTTCCTCTCTTCCTCTCTCTCGATTCTTTCATAAACGAGCATTCTCGCCCGACATCATCGAAAGAACACTTCGTTTGAGATGACCTGGATGATGATTAATCGTCATCTTTAAATTCTCGTCTGTCCAAGTATCGATTCGGTCGTAACTCCTTAATCTCCTCCTCGCTCATCTGTTCCCCAGTCGCTTTCAACGTCGCTCGGTTCAACTCTCGAATCTCCTCGATTCTCTCCTTATCTCTGGCTTCTTGCGTGACGAAGAAAATCGGTATCCCTAACCCGGCGCCGATGCCCAACACCGCCGCGATAACCGTCGTTATCGTCTCTTCGTCCCAATCCGCGAGTTGCGCGATCTCTTGTCCTCCTCCCAAAATGACGTTGTTTCTGTGCACATTTTCCCCAAAACGATTTCGATTTTGTCGATGAAAACCACCACTTTTCGAGGACACCACGCGGCAACTTTTGCTCGTCTTCTTCGTCTTCTGAAATCTCGAGTTGAAAGTTGTTTTCGAAGAAGACGTCGTCGCCGTCGTTGGCGTGCGCGCTCTCGACGTCATCGTCGCACTCGTCGTCACAGTATACATATTATTTTTTTTCTTGTTGTGTGTTATCCAAAACTTTTTTCTGTTGTTGTGACGAACACCTCTGTCTCTCAAAAAACAAGCAAAAAAAAACAAAAAACAAAGCGAAAAAAACGAAAGAAGAGCAAACACGTGACAAAAAAAAACACAAAAAAAGCAAGACCAGAGAGACCACCTCATACGTAAGGATTTGAAGGTTTTATCGTCCGAAGAAGGAGAGGTTTTGAAGGTTGTAATTTCTTCGAACGACGACGCGCAACCTGTTGTGTTTTAACCGAAAAGAAGAGAAAGCAGAGGGGGAGAGAAAAAGAAGAAGATGTTGACGCACGAGATTCAAAATTTGAAACTCTTTTTGGAAAAGAAAAAAGCGAAATGCGCGCAACATCTGCGCGAGTTGAAAAGAAGAGACCGGACGAACTTGTACGAAGAGAAAGATAACGTGTTAGATGTGTCGGCGTACGCGAAAATTCTCGCCGGTTTTGTTTTTGGTATTTGTTTTGCAAAGATAAAAACGACTGGGTTTTCGCACGTTCTCATGGGCGTCGTTATTATTGGGACGGTACCTCTGTTCTTGATGCAGAACTGGTTAAAATACCCGGCGGAAAAGTCGATCGAGTGGGGTGGGCCGATCTCGTTAGCGACCGATGGTTTAGGCCCTGGATTGGCGAGTTTAATTTTGACCTGGTCGGTCTGTCATTCCATGTGGAACGTTTAGATGATGATGACGCCTATTCTTTTTATTGTTGGATTTCGCATTCGCGCTCTCGCGAAAAACATCAATCGCAGAGAGCGTAAGAGAGACCAGCTTAAACATACATACTAATAGTAGCAAATAATAATAATAACAACAACTATAATAATACTGGCAGTGATAATAATATACAAGAATACAAGAAAACGAAATCCGCCGCTTCTTTATGCACACTTTATGGACACTTGGAATTATCCAAGGTCAAGGTAAATTGTAATTCATTTTTATCCAATCTCAACCGAAGAAGACTTTTACTTACGCGAGCTATTTACGATTACCGCGCCGAGCGCGACGGCCGTCGCGCCTAACGCAAACACGTACGTGAAATACCTACAGAAAACAACGGCCAAAGCGGCACAAAACACGCATCAATACAACAAAAAGAGATTAATTAGAAAAAATGAATTCACCTCCAAAGTTTGCGATACCACGGTTCGACGTACACCAATCGTCTCGCGTCCAACACCTCTGCTTCCTCTCGTCCACTTTCTCTCGCGCGACGATCGGGGTCGTAGTCCAAGTGTCTCGTGCTCATTTTCTGACCCCCCTCCCCTTGTCACTGATCTCTTCTGTTATGTATGAGATACACAACAAAAGAATATTGATTTAAATTGGACGCGCTTTTCGCGCGCGAAAAATGGCGGATTAATTGAGAAAGACAAAATCAATCGCTTTTGGACGCGAATGAGAGAGAGATCTGATGTAAATTTGGGCAATTTCTGGCTTCAAATTTTTTGAACGCTGCCCCCCGAGCGAGCACGCACCGGACGAGAGAGAACGACGAGAGATATTTGTTTAGTAACTGAATTTCCCCTATTATTATTAAAGAGTACCTCTGTGAGAGACTTAATAATACACACACACGCATCGCAAAATGCAGACGACGACGACGACGACGAGCACTTTCGCTCGGCGCGGCGCGTCGTCGTCTTTGTACTCCTCCTCGTCGTCATCATCTTCGAATGCTAAAGTGGTACGTTTATTTTTTTTCCGATCGTTTAACTCTCTCTCACATTTCTGTTTGGATTAGTACGCTCTTTTATGTGTGCACACGAAGCGCGGCGGGTGTCCGTGCAAACGCGCGCGTAGGATTTCCACGCGCTGCTTTACTGCTCTCTTTTTCTGTTTTCTCGTTTTTCTTTCGCGCGCAAAACGATCTCGTCTCAGTCTTTAATAAAAATCATCCCCTGACTCTGACCGGTTGCGTTTGATCTCTCTGTGTGTAGAACAAGAAGAATAGAAGAAATTCGCAAAAGTGCAAAGCTTTGAAGACAACAAATTCGAATTTTAAGGGAAAGAAGGGGATCCAGGAAAGCGAAGGGGAGTTACCGGTGGGCGTCCAAATGCTCACCGCGGCGTCTATTCCGGCGATGTTGATGGGGACGTTAGTTGTTGGCATAGAACAGTTATCCACGGAACCGGCGTCGGCGGGAGACGATGGAAACGGGAGCGTCGTACGTACGACGACGACGTCCTCATCGACGGTGGTAGCGCCACCGGCAGCGGCGAGATCGATGAAGCCAGGGGAGGCGGTCGCACAAGTTGCCGATGCTTCTTCCTCTTCCATGGATTTTGATTTGAAGCAAGTGCTCATCGAGGCGAGTCAATCGGCTCCGGCGACGGAATCGAGCGAGGCGAAAGAGAAGGCGGCGAGAGATAAGAAACAGAAAGCGGCAGACGCAAAAGCCGTCGCGGAGAAGAAGAGGGCGGAAGCGAAGGTGGTTGCCGAAGCGAAGAAACGTGAAGCGGCGCAGAGGAAAGCGGCAGTGATGCCGAAACAAAACAGCGAAAGCGCGAAAGAGAGAGCGCAAAGAGCTCGAGAGATTACACAAGCGAAGATTGAGGCGGATAAAGCGGCCAAGGCGAAAATGCAGGCGGCGAATCAAGCGAAAGCGGAGGCGAGGAAACAAGCGCAGTCGAGCTCAATTGGGCAACCGCGTGAATCGGAAAAGGATAAGATTGCTCGAGTCAACGCGCAATTGAAGAAGAAGCCGGAGGCGGCAAAACCAAAGCCAGTGACCACGGAAACGCCTGCTCCCGTGGCTCCGGCACCATCTCCTGCCGTTGAAGCCAAGAAACCGGCGGCCGCGGCGTTCAAAATGCCGTCCATGCCAAAAATATCGACGCCGTCGGCGCCGAAACCGACTTTTGATGCCTCTGCGGCCAAGGCAAAGAGAGACGCGGAGAACGCCAAGAAAGCCGAGGACGCTAAGAAGAAAGCATCGACCCCGGTCGTCGTCGCTGCTCCTGCGCCAGCAACTCCCTCTACCGGTGGTTTGTCCGCGCCAGTGCTCGGAAACAAGAAAGCCACGAAGTCCCCGCCGCCTCCGCCGGCTTCCACCACGGATATTGAAAAGGCGAAAGAGGCTGAAAAGAAGCAACTCGAAGACGCGCTCGAGGCGAAATTACAAGCTGTGCGTGCGCAAAAAGGTAAGAAGGTTGAAACTACCACCACTACTCCGGCGATCGTGAAGAGAGCATCACTTGCTGCTCCGGCTCCGGTCAAACCCGCCACACCGACGAAATCCGTTCCTGCACCCGCACCCAAGGTTGTGGAAAAGAAAATTGAAACGCCAAAACCGGTTGTAGCGCCTTCTTCGTCGACCAGCGGAGACGACTTTAGCATCGATTTCGGTTCCTTCTTCTCGGAGTACATGCAATCCACGCCAGCTCCGATGAAGAAAGTCGAAGCGCCGAAGCCAGTCGTCGTTGAGACGCCGAAGCCAGTTCTCGTTGAGACGCCGAAACCAGTCGTCGTTGAGACACCGAAGCCGGTGGTTATTGAAGCGCCGAAACCTGTGGTTGCTGCTCCTTCTTCGTCCTCCTCTGATGACCTCTCCATCGACTTTGGCTCGTTCTTTTCTCAATACATGGAATCGTCGCCGGCACCAGTAAAGAAGGAAAAGAAGGAAAAGGCACCGGCTCCGTCCAAGAAAGTCTCGGCGAAACCTTCTTCTGCGGAGAAGCGCAAGCTCGGTCTCGGCAAGGCGAACTTTTCAAACATGCCGAGATCCGCACCGAAACCGAAAAAGGAAAGAACAGTCATCGAGAAAGTAAAACCAACGTATACGTTTCAACGAACGGGCCCAGCTGATAAGGAAGGATTCAAATCCGCAGACAGGCCGTACTTGAAATCCGCCGCGCCGACGAAGAAGCAAAGTTTAGTCACGGCCATCGCCGGTGGCGTCGGCGTTTTGATCACCTTCGTCGCGACGAGAGATCCGAAATACAAAAACGGCCAAATTGATATCTCGAAGACTTCGGACGGTAAGGTCGATTTCCCGGAACGAACGTTTGAAAAGAAGAAATGGGGCGGCGACGGCGTACCGAAGACGCCGGCGCCGAGGAAGAAGCTTTTCGCCAAGAAAGAAACGACGACAACCGCGCCAAAAACAACCACATCGGTCTCCGTCGTCGATAACGCTGCAGATGCCGGAAAATGGATCGACGCGTGGAAGAAAAACAGCACCACCGGCGGTGGCGGCGACAGTTCCTCTGCCGCCTCCGAGGCCTCCAAATGGATCGAAGGTTGGTCGCAGTGGAGTAAAGACCAAGTCGGCGGCGACGCGACTGCGCCGACGGAAGCGACTGCGGACGGACGAGACTCCGCGGAAAAATGGATCGCGCAGTGGAAAGCGGACGGGTCCCCGACCGACGAATCGCGCAAAGGCGACGCTAAGAAGTGGATCGACGATTGGAAGAACAAAACAAACTAAGAAGAAGAAGAAGAAGAAGAAGATGAACAACACTAAACTAAATATATAATCGAACGAATACACATCACAACGCAATCTACGCATAAACTCTCACTCACTCACTCACTCCTTCATTCCGTCGTGCTATACACGACGTCTTCCTTCTCATCGTCTTTCGGCGGGCAACAAAAGTTATGCCACGATCGCATCGGTTTCCTACACGTCGGACACTTCCTCGCGTCTCTCACAAACTCTACCCTCTTGAACTGATTTCGACGTTTTTTCCTCGACGGCGTCACTTTCGCTTTCGGTACCGCCATGAGCATGACATCAACTCCAGGAGGCGCGTACCCGGGGAGTCCTTCGAACGCGTCGTTCGTTTCTTCAGATTCTTCTACTTCTACTTCGTTCTTTATCTTCTTCTCCTCGAGGAATGCGACGGGAATAGTGCTTCCGATTCCGTTCTCCCCCGACACCGAAGACACGGTAAAACCTCTTCTCGACGAAGAAGACGTCAAACACGGCGCGCAAAACAACTTCGAGCCGCCTTTTCCTCCTCCTCCTTCAAAAAAGGAGCTCCTAATAAAAGCGAGTGTGGTGTTTGTGCTCGTGGTGGTCGTCGACATCCTCGCTTCTTCTTTTATTACGCGCTTCGACGCCATCATCGTCGTCATCCCTCGTCGTCTCCACATCCTCTCGTACGTGTTGTTTGTCTCTCTTCGCTCTTTTATGACGAACGAGAAAAAAGAAAAAAAGAAAAAAACTGATGAGACATGGAGAATTTTTTGTTTAGGGTGTACAACCCTAACAAGAACCCAAAACCTCTTTTTTCTCTTCTTTTTTCTCTCTTCTTTGGTCTGCGTTTTGGATAAATTTCAGACAGAAATTGGCGCGAACATTAGTAACGACTCTTGCAAGCATCATCACGATGAGCGGTAAAGTTGGTATTTTGACGATTTCGACCGTGAGGACGACGAGCTTTAGTCGTCGATGCGTTTTGTCGTCTTCGTTTTCCGCTTCTGCGCGTTGTGTTCGTACGAATAAAACTTTATCGTTGCGGAGTTTTAAGAATTTCTCATCATCATCATCATCGCGGAGAGAACAAGGAAGAAGGAAATTGAGAAAAGGCGATGAGGATGATGATGACGTTGGTATTCGTGACGAGAAGAGGAACGGGGTGAGAACGCGGGCGATTTTTGGAGGGGATGCGATGATGATGCCACCACCAGATGCTGGTGGTGTCGTGAGTACGAATAATGCTCCTGAAATTGAACGCGTCGAGATGCTGAAACAAAGAAACAGAAGCAATGTGTTCGATATCGCGGATGCGTCTTCTTTGTCTTTAGCAGCGCCTCCTGCGGTTTTGATGAGTGAAACTCCTCCGGAAATTGAAACTGTCGCGCCGAATCTGATGGAGGAGGATTCTCTCAACATCGCGACCGCTCCGGACGTGGTCGTGCAAAGTTCCATTAAAGACGCGATGGCGCTCATCCAAGCCGAAGAGAGAGAGGCGAAAATAGCGAGCGGGGAGATTGTTGGTACGTTGTTTCGTCTTTTTTCCTTTCCTTTCGTCGCGTTCTTCTTTCTCTTCTCGCTCGCGTTTGTTTTTTTGCGTTTGCTGCACAGACGGTCGACTGTGATTTGGGCTATACACTCGGTGCCTCTCAGTCAACATTTTTATTGTGCAGCTACATCGACTCTCGGACCGCGAGCGAGGCGTTTGACGATTGGATATTTGTTTCGATGGATTGGCGTCCGGAGAAACGTTTGAATTGTCGCCGCGGCGTTTCGGCCTACATTTTCTTTTCCTCTTTCTTTGGTGGTATCTATTCCGTCGCATTATATTAACGCCTACTTTCTTTTTCTCCTCTTCATTTTTACGCGCAGAGCCGCAAAGAACCGAGGGCGGCGTTTTCGGTCTCCTGGCGGATTCCTTCGAAAAGCTGTTGTTACAAATCCAAGACGTGGAAAAAGCGCTTGGGATCCCGTATCCAGTCGGGAACTCGATCATTATTTTGACCGCGTTAGTGAAATTAGTCACGTTCCCGTTGACGAAATCTCAAGTCGTCTCCTCGCTCAACATGAAAAACTTACAGCCGCAAGTTGCCGCGATTAAAGAAAAGTACGAGGACGATCCCGAACGAATGAACTCAGAAATCAATCGCATTTACGAAGAGAACGAAGTCAATCCATTAGCTGGGTGCGGCCCTTTGATTTTAACTTTACCCGTGTTCATTGGTCTCTATCGAGCCTTCAAGAACGCCGGTATCGACGGCGTCTTTGACGAACCGTGGTTGTTTATTCCGAATTTAAGCGGTCCGTCAGACGCGCAAGATATCTCTTGGCTTTGGCCCTTAGACGACGATTTCGCGCCTCCGCTCGATGGTGGCTGGGAAGCCGCGTGGCCATACTTGGTCATGCCAATTTTAACCACCGCGACGCAGTTTTACTCCATGAACGCCATGCAACCGAAAGAGGAAGAAAAAACGGACGAGATGAAGAACCAGTCACAGTTGGTGAAATTTCTTCCGTTTTTCATTGGATATATATCCTTGACCGTTCCAGCTGGGTTAGCCATGTATTGGTTGTTTAACAACGTGTTCACGACGTTAACGCAAGTCTACTTGAGAAACTTTGGCGGTGCCGTAGCTACCGTGGAAGCTCCGGACGATATTTTAATTAAAATTCCGCTCGGGTGCGCGATCGTCGAAGACAGTTTCGAGCGCGTTCCGAACGATGAAATCGAAACGTACTTGAAAACCAATTCGAGCGTCATGTGGAATGAAGAGTGGTTAGAAGAGTGGCGACAACAACAAGCGAAGGAGATTTCCGAATCCGTGGAAAACGCGGAGAACGAGATGGTGGATTTAGGCGCTTCGGAGGAAGTGGCGGCGTTGTACGCTGCAAAGCTGAAAAATAGAGCGAAACGATACAGAGACATGGAGAAGCGAAAGAATGCGACGCCGAAGGAGATTGAAAATTTGATCGCGGAGTATGAGAAGGATGGGAAGAGTCGAGAGGACATTGCTAATTTGCAGAAAATGCTCGAGGCGACGATGAAATTCGAGGCGGAAATGAAAGAGAAGAAATTGAAAGGCGCGGCGGCGTTGAAGGAGTTAAAGGAAGCGAAGGGCTTAAACTTAACGGGCAAAGAAGCGAGTAGCAGCAGCAGCAGTAGCGGAGAAGAGAAAGCGTCGACGACGCGATAATGTACGTATATATATATATACACATACATGCGTTTTAATTCAAATACATATGTTCATAGTGACTTTGTGTAAATATTGCAAACTCAAAGAGGTACTTGGTACATAGGTACCGGACTAATAATAATGAAATGATAAAAGACGCACGGCAACTCTCCCACAAATAAATTGCGCTCCAAGTGCCGCCGTCCACATATAATAAATAAATACAGCGACATATATACAGCAACATCTTCTTAGTAGTATAATCTTACTTTCGTTTTTGATGTTTTTGTTTTTGTTTCGTTTACTTTTGCTTTACGACATCAGACGAGTCAATCGAGCTTCCAAAGCGTGCAAGCGTGCCTCCGCAGCCTGGGCTTCTTCGTTGCCTATGGCTATCCTGCGATTCGATGTCACGATTCTATTTTGCATCTTGACCATACCCTCCAACGCCTCAGCTAAACTCTCACCTTCCGTTTTCAACTCTTCTTTTTTGGGATCTTCGTCGTCTTCGAAGATCATTCTCGGTTGTTCGCCAACTTGCTTGATGAACAATTTCGCCGCGCCCGCGATTTCTTCAGCCGTATCGATACCTCTTTGGTTTTCGAGGTTCTCGTACGTGCCTTCTTGCTTGGAAATTTCCTTGGAGACTCTGTCCATATCTTTCTCCAAACCGATTGGGTCCGAACGTAAGCGGAACTTTGGATCTCTGCTAGTTTCCGTGGCAATGACCGCTTTTCTTAACACTCTTCGTAAACCGAGCTGGTCGATTTCTCTGTCGTCGTCGTATCGAATAACATTTTCTCCGGGCGGGATGTACGGAATGACTTCGTCTTCGGAATCCGTGGACTCGTAATCCGGATCTAAACCGTGTCTCCATCGCTTTAATTGCGCTAACAACTTGTCCGATGGAATGTGGTCTCGATGGAAACCGAAATATCTGGAGAATGATCTCCACGAATCCGAGATCATCGGGTTGACTTCCGTGTGTACAGAAATACTTTCGCTCGCGTTCGCTTTGACTTCGCCAAACGCGTCGACGATGATGGCCAACAAAAAGTTGAATAAGATGAACAAAACCATGATGTTGAACGAGTAAAAGTAAATCATTGCGACGATGTAGGTTAAACCTGGGAGTTCCACCAAATCGACGACGAAATACTCGACGTCGCCCAACAAGTTTTTGAACAACGTGTGAAAGGATTCCTCGAACGTGGAGAAGTATACCGACCCAAAACCAAAAATGACGTGCCCGATGAACGCGAAACCAGTGAAAACCATCATGAAAATCGTGAAGAAGTGAATCAAATCTGGCGCCGCCAAACCTAACGTGTGCGTGATCACACCCAAACGAGGTTGGAAGTCCATCAACTTCAAAACTCTCAACATCAACAAGATGATGTTGATCCCAGACACCGCCATGTACGATTGCAAAAACGTCACTAACGCGTACATGTCCGAGAACATGTTACCTAAATCTGTGAACTCGTGGTTCTCAAACAATCTGGTTTGAAATGCAGATGCGTCGATGTTTTTGTAAATTTTGTAATGGATTGATGGATCAAATCGCGGGCAACCGACTCTTGAAAATATCACCCACATGACGGTGACGCCCAAGTGAATAGTGATCGACGCGACGTCGATGTAGTTCCACGCGGATTCAAAGTACGCTCTCCAGTTACCGTCGTTTCTCTTCCTAGTCAAGATGAAATCCATAAACTCGTCGTAGACGGAGTATAATGCGCCAATAGCCAAGGCGATTTCCATCGCAAACCGTAACATATCTTGCCAGTTTTCGTAATACTGAACCTTGATGGTTTGATTCTCGTAGGTCACGACAATCTTACCGCCGTCGATGTACTTGAAGTAAACCATGGTGTTTCCAAAATACCCGAGCTCGGAGTTGTACACTACAATTTGCGCGGAAACTTCATCCGTTTGCGCGTCGGATAACAACAAACCGTATTCCATGTAGTCCAACCATCGTTGCGCGCCAGCGGCGTCCAAATTGATATCGATCAAAAACGGGAACCCTTTCGTGTACGAATTGGAAATGTCCATGGAATGAAAGCCCCACGGAACGTCTCGAGAGTTGAATAACTCCGCGCAATACGGCGCATTGTTTGCGGTGATATTCGTACCTTCAACGCGTAAATCGTACGTGGCGTTTGCAATTTTCGTGCAATCGTATACTTGCGAGATGGTTTTCACGTTGTCGTAATCGGCGTTGAACATTGGCGTTCCGAGTTTGAAAACCGGGTCGACGCCGTACGCGTTCGTATCGGTACCACCAGGGCAAAATTTATCCAATTCTGCGAAACGATCGTTATCGCACAAATTCAACTCTTTCCTTTTGACGTAAAAGAGCATACCGGCGACGACGCGGTTGGATAAGCCTACGTAGCGTTCTCTGAACGCTTCGGGCGGGTCTTCGTTGTCAAAGTTTTCAACTTCAAAGACGCGATTGACCGGGCCCATTTGACACGGAGCGTTCATCAAAATCGCATCTTTGGCTTTGAACTCTCGAGAATTGATGGAATCTTCTTGAATTTGAATGTACGACCCAATATCTTTAAACGCGCCGGACAACCAAGCGTCTCGAATCGTCAACCTTTGCTTTTCAACAGCGCGAGTGAGCTTATCGATAGCTTTCAAACCAGCCTCTAACAACTCGCTCGTTCTTTGTTGAATTAAAAGAGACGCTTGCGCCGCGGCTAAAGCTTCCTTTTGTTTCGCCACGATTTCGTCCAATTGCTCGGAAAGCGAGTCGTGCTCGGCTTTTAAATCCGTAAAACCAGTCGTCATCATTTGTTCGAGTCTTTTATCTTCAAAAAACGCCGTCGCTTTATCCGTTGCGGTTTCTTGATCCTTCTTCAACTCTGCCATGGCGGTGTCTAAAGACGTCTGGTTCGTCGCAATGGCGGACACTGCGGTCATGATATCGTCGAGCGTCACGGTAGATTCCGTCGTTTCCGCCGTTTGCAACATCGCGCGTCTATACTTTTGCGTAAACTGCGTGTTTGGTTCGTGCGCTTGCAACAACTTTCTGCCATACCCAACTTGACCGTCCCTGGTTGCGTTCAAGTACTCCACGGTATCAAACATGCCCTCGTCTTCGCACGCCTCACACACGCAGACTTCACCGGTATTTTTGTTGCAGTTGTTATTCGCGCCAGTCCCCCCGCCACACAAACACAAATAATTACACATTCTCTCGTATCTCGACTGCGTGAGCCAAACGGACGTGCCGTTTGTCCAGGGATCCCACCACTTTGGTCCAGCAACAGTTGTTGGGTCCGTGCACGTGCCTCTGTAAATATCCGAACGTTCGGCGATGTTACAGGTTAAATACGCGTAATCTTTGCGCTCAATAACTTTACGGTTGAACTCGGCCAAAGTGTAATTCAGCCGCGTCGTCACGTCGTGAAATCCCGAAATCGTTTCCGCGGTGTAAAACTTTTGGATCTCATCGACAACCGGCATCTTTGGTTTCTTGAACGTCGAATTCCCGTTTATCCAAGGGCTGTCGTACACTGGTACATCTTGCATTTTTTTCTCCAAATCTTGAATGCGCGCCGCGAGGAATGGAACGAGTTGTTCTCGATGATCTGGATACTTGCCGGAGTTGGCGTATCTGACTTTGGAATACGCGTTATCTTTACCACCAACGGAGTGTTCACTAGAGATAACGTACGCCTTCAAAATATCGTATGTTGCCGTGGCAACGGCATCACCTTCCAAGCCATCCATTTTGATCATGTCGTAATACTCGACGTTTTGTTGCGCTTGAAACGCCTTCAAGAAATCCACTTCTTCCGCGTCGGCCACTTC
>Ga0255775_1002648_pt1 | contig 15429 bp, 19 predicted proteins | sample 011ome_26_FD_179973 | JGI IMG/M metagenome (GOLD analysis project Ga0255775, IMG submission 179973) | Coastal salt marsh microbial communities from the Groves Creek Marsh, Skidaway Island, Georgia - 011511BT metaG (version 2) | ecosystem: Environmental > Aquatic > Marine > Intertidal zone > Salt...
TTTTAATTTCATAAAATTTTTTTAAAATTGTTATAAAGAATTTTCGAATAATTATTCATTACTTTCATATTTTCTTTTGCAGAGTGATCAAATTTTTCTAAAGCTCCCTCTCCAAGTTGATCTTCTAAAGCTTTTTTATATTCTGGCACACATCCCCACTCATTAACAGTGGTATCTTTTATTTCTATATGAAATTGAATTCCATATGCATGATTTTGATATTTAAATATTTGATATTTAGTAATTGGTGAAGAAGCTAACAAAGTTACTTCATTATTATCTTCAATTTCTTTAACTTCAAAAGAATGCCATTGTAAACTTTTGATTTTATCTGGAAACTCTGAAAACAGCTTATCTGAAGCTTTTTCTTTAGTAAAATTGATATCCATTATTCCAATTTCTGCAGGATTAGACCTTACTACCTTCCCTCCAATTACCTCACCAAGCAATTGGCAACCTAAACAAAATCCTAAATATGGTTTTTTTAATTCTTTTACAAATTCCTTAATTCTTTTTTTTTCTTCAATTAACCATGGATAATCTTTTTCCATAAAAGTATCCATTGGTCCTCCCATGCAAAACATTCCATCAAATTCATTAAGATTTTTTGGAATTTTTTCACCCTCATCAAGTTCGATGGTTGTCAGTTTAAACCCATCTTCTAACATTAAATCTTTTATGTAACCTGGATCTTCAATTTTAATATGTTGTAATACTATAATATTCATTAACTTTAGCTTATTTTAGAACATCTTTTTGAACAATACTTCACTTTCTCCCAATGTAATTTCCATTTTTTTCGCCAAACAAAAGGCCTTTTGCAAACTGGACAAAGTTTTGATGGAAGATTTTCTTTTTTCACAAACTAAAAAATAAATTTAATAATAATTAAAACAAATATTGAAGTTGCAATGCCACTTAAACCCATTGCTAAAGCAGCAAACACACCGGCTGTTTTATTTTTACTCATTGCTCTTGCAGTTCCAATACCGTGACTTGCTAAACCAAAGCCAAAACCTCGAGCACTCATATCTTTAATTTTAAATATGTTGAGTGCAAAAGTTCCAAGAGATGCACCTATTATCCCTGTTATTATTGTAATAATAGCTGTCAACGATGGTATGCCTCCAATTAATTCCGAAATACCCATCGCTATAGGAGCAGTCACATTTCTTGGGATCATTGTTAGTATTATATCTTGATTAAGATTAAAAAATTTTGCCAAATAGAAAGTAACTAATATTGCAAACGGTATTCCTAAAAATATTGAAAAAATTATTGGTTTTATTTCTTTTAAAATTAAATTCTTTCTCTCATATATTGGTATTGCCAGTGCTACAGTTGCTGGTCCTAACATAAAATGAATAAATTTAGCTCCATTAAAATATCGATCATAAGAAACATCTAGCATCAATAATGCTGAAGAAACTATTAAAATGCTTATTGCAACAGGGTTAACAAGAGGATTAAGTTTAGATTTTTTATAAAGGTAATCACCAACTAGATAAGCTCCTAAAGTTAGAGTAATCCAGAATAATGGTTCTGCCTGTAGATATACCCAAATTTTATAAAGTTTATCTTCTTTTAGCATTATTCTTTTCTAAGTTAATTATTTTTTCCATTACATAAGCAACAAAAACTAAAGTGCTCAAAGTACCAATAATTATTATTGCTAAAATTTTAAATAAATTATCACCTAAATAATTAATGTGCATTACCACACCAACTCCAATAGGAACAAATAGTAATGATAAATAGTTTATGATTTGATGACTAGTTTCTGAAATTTCTTTTTTTATTTTTCTAAATGGCGATGCATTTTTTATAAAAAAAATAAAAACCAATAATAACAGTATTAATCCAATAACTGGTCCAGGTATATTAATTTCAAAAAATTTTTGAATAGCTTCTCCTAGAAGCTGAAAAAAAAATATTATAAATAAACTTCTTAACATTTTAAAGTGTCTGCTCTTTTATAAACTTTTCCGCTTCAGCAAGTATCATTTTTTTTCGGTCTAACTTCATTTTATCAAAAACTCTTACCATCATTGATAGTCTTGGGTTTTTTAAGAAAAAAGATCGGTTTTTATCAATAAATCTCCAATACAAACCATCCATAGTGTTACACCAATCTCCTTTTTTGAAATCCATCATTTTCATAAAATAACTTGATCCACAAATATAAGGTTTAGTTGCAAAAATTCCGCCATCACTAAATAATCCCATCCCATATACATTGGGCACCATGACCCACTCAGACGAGTCTACGAACATTTCCATAAACCATTTGTAAACAATAACAGGTCTAATCTCACATAAATTCATAATATTTGATAAAATCATCAACCTTTCAATATGATGAGACCAGCCATAATTTTTAGCATTTTGTATAGCATGATCTAATGGTGGTAATCCTGTATTGCCCTCATACCAAGATTTTTTCATTTTTCTTTTGTGATTAAAAAAATTTTTTTCTTCCATTTCTTTTGAAAAATTTTGATAAATTCCTCTCATAAACTCTCTCCAACCAATAACTTGGCGGATATAACCTTCAAGAGAATTAAGTCTGATTTTTTCTTTTTTATGAAAATCTAGAACTTTTTTTATTAATATGTCTGGCGTAATTAAGCCTAGGTTAATGTAGGGACTTAAACTACTATGAAATAAAATATTATTGCCTTGATCAACAGCGTCTTCATAATCTCCAAAAAGATTTAATTTGTTTTTTATGAAAAAGTCTGTGAGTTTAATCACATCATTATAATTGGTAGCAAACCAAAAATTATTTGTACTTCCGGGATGATTTTTAAATAACTTCTCAATAATTGGTTTTAATTTTTTTGTATGTGATGTTTCCGAAATTATTGGAAATTTAGGCACCTTAATTCCTTTGGGCAATTTATTTCTATTATCCTCATCAAAACTCCATTTACCCCCTATTGGATTTTGATCGGCACCCATCAGTATTCCTGATTTTCTACGAACTTCTTTATAAAAATTTGCCATAAAGGGTTTTTTTGATTTTTTTAAATAATCTTTAAATTCTGCTCTAGAATTTAAAAACATAGGTGTCGGTATAATATTCCAAATAATTTTTTCTTTTTTTAAAAAATCATATATTTTTTTTTCAAATAATTTGTCTTCTATTTCAAAACTAGAAATTTCAGTTACCTTGTTTGAGGAAATGACTTTTTTAATTTTTATTAAATAATCATCATTAAATTCTTTTTCTTCGATTTTATAATATTTAAGATTGTATTTGTTTTTATAAAGTTCATCAGCATAGGATCTCATCGACGACAAAAATAATAAAATTTTGTGCTTATGATGCTTTTCATAAGTGCACAAACCTTGATCTTCAGCCATAAAAAAGAGGTGGTCCTTTTTGAAGCGATCAACATATTTTAATGGAAATAACTGGTTGCCAAGTATAAAAAATAACTTCATAAGTAAATATAACGAATATAAAGTTTTATGTCAGAAAAATATTTAATTATCGGTGCTACTGGATCAATAGGATCAAGCTTAGCTGAACTACTAAAAAAATCTGGGAATGATATTCATTTAGTAGGAAGAAATCATGATGAAGTAAAAAAACTATCAGATCAATTAGATTGTAGTTTTACTGTGACTGATGTTTTGGAAAGTGGCTTTGTTAATAAAATTAAAAATGATTTAAATGAAATAAAAGGAATTGCTTATTGTGTGGGTTCTATAGATTTAAAACCTTTTAGAATGGTGAGTGAAGAAGATTTTAACAAATGTATGAAGTTAAATTTTTATCCAGCTGTAGAAATGATTAAAAGTTATCAGGATAGTTTAAAAAAGAACAAAGGGTCTATTGTACTTTTTTCAACAGTTGCAGCACAAAGAGGATTTACTAATCATAGTGTAATTGCTTCGGTTAAAGCAGCATTAGAGGGTTTGACTGTTTCTTTAGCAGCAGAGTTTGCTCCTAATATTAGAGTTAATTGTATTGCTCCAAGTCTCACAAATTCTAAAATTGCTGAACCTATGTTAAAAAATAAAGTTCTTGCTGAAGGAATAGCTAAAGCTCACCCATTAAAAAGACTTGGGGAAGGTAAAGACTCCGCTTCGCTAGCTAAGTTTTTACTAAGTGATGAAAGTTCTTGGATTACAGGACAAATTATTGCAGTTGATGGCGGCCGATCAAAACTATCTTAATAATTTAGCTTTTGCTTTTTCAAATTCTTCTTGAGTTAAAATACCTTTATTTTTAAGTTCATTAAGTTTTGTTAACTCATCACTTACACTGCTATTGTTTTTAATTTCATTTTCTTCTACAGTTTCTTCTTCATTTTTATTTTGCATTTTTGCTTTAAAACCAGTCATAATTGCAGACCCGCCCATATAAAAAACAAATATCAAAATTGGAATAACTAATACAAAAAAAATTATTTTTTCCATAAATTAATCTTCATCCTCATCTCTCCAACCTTTTTGATACATTAAATATCCAGCAAGTATAACTGAAAAAGTACCAGCTATCATCCCATAATCAAATCCAACTTGTTTATTATAAAAATACCAACCTAACTGAGTCGCTCCAATGGGTATAACTGTGAGAATAAGCAATATTATTACAATTCTATATGGATACTTAGGTTTTTTCATAAATTTAGATTAACAAATCACAGATAAATTGAATTAAAATATTTATATTTGTGACAATAAAACCTTAAAAAATTTTATTTTTGAGAACGTTTAAAACAATCAATTGTATTTTTTAATAAGCAGGCAATTGTCATTGGTCCTACACCGCCTGGAACTGGAGTTAATGCTTTTGCAACTTTAGATACTTGATCAAAATCAACATCACCAACAATGCCTTTGTCAGTTTTATTAATACCCACATCAATAACGATAGTTCCTTCTTTAACCCAGTCTCCTTTAACTAGTTCTGGAATACCGACTGCAGCAACAATAATATCTGCTTCCAAACATTCAGCTTTTAAATCTTTTGTTTTAGAGTGAGTGATAGTCACAGTACAATTTTCTTTTAAAAGAAGTTGTGTCATTGGTTTACCATTTAAATTAGATCTACCCACAACCACAGCTTTTTTACCACTTAAATTAGGTTCAATTTTTTTAATTAATAAATAACATCCAAGAGGTGTACACGGTACCGAGCTTTCATAACCTGATGAAAGATTTCCAACATTCATTGGATGAAAACCATCCACATCTTTTGAAGGATCAATTGCTTCAATAACTTTTTGTTTATCAATATGGTTTGGTAATGGCAGTTGTACCAATATCCCTGAAACACTGTCATCTTGATTTAGTTCTTTTATTTTTTCTAATACTACTTTTTCTTCAACACTTTCGGGGTATCTAATAACTTCAGATTTTAAACCAACCTCAATAGCGGATTTCTCTTTATTACGAACATAAATTTGACTTGGAGCCATATCTCCAATTAAAATTACAGTCAAACCAGGAACTTTATTATATTTAGTTTTTAATTCTGCTACTTCTTTTTTTAAATCTTCTCTAAGATCAGCAGCAGCTTTTTTTCCATCAATCAAAATCATAATTTTTTAAAATATTAAAGGTGCAACGTAGAGCTTCATACACATTTCTACAAACCAAATCAATAATAGCAATATTACAGGTGAGATATCTAAAGAACCTAAATTGGGTAAAAATCGTCTAATTTTATTTAAAAACGGGTCAGTTAAACGATAAGTCAGCTCTAAAACTGAATATACAAATCTATTTTGGGTATTGAGTATATTAAAAGCTATCAACCAACTAATGACAACATTTGCAATCACCACATAGCTGTAAATTTTTAAAATTTGTAAAGCTAAATAAAAAATAGCAATCATTTCTTTTCGATATAGATTGACTGACTTGGAAAAGCAAAAGATGCACCATTAGCTTCAACTATTTCCTTAGTTGCAATTGCTAGTCTTTCTTTAACTTCTAACCAATCATTCCAACTGTTAGATGCTGTAAAACATCTAACCAATAAATCAATTGAGCTATCTGAAAACTTTTCTATTCTTACAGCAACACCTGCTGCATGGTTGAAATCTTTACTATTATTAATATAGCTTTCGATCTCATCTCTTACTTTTTTTAACTGATCAATTGTTGTGTTGTATTGAAGTGTTATTACCCATCTAATTCTCCAATTTGAGGTTTCGCTTACATTCACCACTGCATTTTCAGCAAATTGAAAGTTAGGAATAATAGCTAAAGACTTATCAAATTTTCTAACAGAAGTGGATCTAAAGCCAATTTTCTCTACAATGCCTTCAATAACTCCCTCAACCAAAATCCAATCTCCAATTTTAAATCTTTTCTCTACTAAAACTAAAATTCCAGAAATTAAATTTTTAAATAAATCTTGAGCCCCTAAAGCTACTGCCACACCAAACAAACCAAGTCCTGCAATAATTGGTCCAATTTTAATGCCCCATAATTCTAATACTGCTGCTAAACCAAGAATAAAAATTAATATTTTAAGAGATTTAATTATCCAACCAATTAATTCTCTTGTTAGCAGTTGATCTAAACCACTTAATATATAAGAAACTGGTTCTACTATTTGGTGAATGATCCAAAAGATTAATATTGTAATTAAAGTTCGATTAATCGTGTCTACTACTTCTCTACCATCAATAGAAAAAGACATATAATAACTTGCGATAAAAAAACCCAAAACAATTGGCAAAAATCTAGCTGGTCCATTTAAAGAACTTACAAATGTATCATCTAATTTATTAGTGCTTTTTTTTGTAATTAATTCTAATTTTTTTATTATTATTTTACTGATTATTCCTCTAAATATTAAAAATATAAAAAATATTCCAATACCAATTAAAATTTCAAAAATATCTACTCCTAAAATTCCTTGCTTCCATACAGATAAAAAAACCTCAGAAAAGTTATTAATTAGTTCCATAATTAAATTTTATATAACAAAAATTCTTCTTCTCCAGGATTAAAAAGAAATATTTTTTTCCACTTGATTTCATTCAATATAGACGAGGTTTTCTCACCAATACACATTAAATTAGTATTCATCCAAAGACTCTCTAATTGGTATCTTTTAATAAAATTCAAAAAACTAACTGCGCTATTTTGAGAATATATATAAGTAATATCAGGCATTTTTAACTTTAATTGATCAACAAATTTTTCATCAAAAATCTCTATATGATTAGTTCTGTAATTAATTATTCTTTCAACAACATATCCATCATTGATTAGTTGTTGGTCTAGATCGACTGATATCTGTTCCCCGCTGATATATAAAATTTTTCCATTATTTTGATTAAAATTTCTTAAAATTAATTCTCTTAAGTTTCTTACATTGCCTTCTGCTGCAATTACATTTTGAAATCCAAAACTCCTTGCTTTTTTTTCTGTTGCAGAACCTACACAAAAACAAAAACAATTTTTATCCAAATCTTTATAACTCAAATACTTAATTGCATTTGCACTTGTAAAAATAATTGCCTTATAATTTTTTATAAGGCTTTGATCATATTCAATTGGCTCTACACTCAAGAGTGGCAAATGAGAAACTTGGTGTCCAAGATTACTAAAATTAACTATCATTTCTTGACTATCTTCTAGTGGTCTTGTTAATAAAATATGCATATTATTTTTTGTAAGAATTATTGGATATTTTTTTTAAATACTTGCCCATTTTAATACCTAAAGTTTCAGCATTTTCTATTAAATCATTGTCTTTATGATAAAATCTTTGAGATCCGTCTAAGGAAAATAATTCTGCCTCTAAAAAGATTTCTTTATTATTTATAGTGGCGTATGCTCCAACAGCTGTCTCACAATCTCCCTCTAAAACCTTCAATATATTTCTTTCTGCAAGAACACCGAAGTAAGTTTTTTGATCATTTATTTTATTTAAAAGTGAAATTATTTCATTATCATTTTTTCTACATTGCAGTGCAATGACGCCTTGCCCAACACTTGGAATAATTTCCTCAGTTGAAAATATTTGTGTTATTTTATTTTCTAAATTCATAGATTTAATTCCTGCAAAAGATAAGATTATAGCATCGTATAGTCCATCTTCTAATTTTTGAATTCTCGTATCAACATTTCCTCTTATAAGTTTACAAATTAAATCATCTCTTATTTTTTTAATTTGAAACTCTCTCCTAAAAGATGAGGTTCCAATAACTGCATTTTTTTTTAATTCATTTAGTTTTAGTTTATTATTAGAAATCAAAATTTCTCTTGGATCATTTCTGGATAAAAAACAGTTCGTATATAAATCGATATTTTCAGTTGCAGGCATGTCTTTAAGAGCGTGAACAGCAATGTCTATTTCTTCATTTAAAAGTTCATTTTCAATATTTTTTGAAAATAATCCTTTGCCACCTACCTCAGATAATCTTTTGTCTTGAACTTGATCGCCCTTAGTTACAATTTCTTTAATCTCTATTTCAATATTTTCTATTTTAGCATGTTCAGTTATTGCTAACTTTGCTCTATTTGCATAAATTAAAGCTAACTTGCTGCCTCTAGATCCAATAACTATTTTTCTTTTATTCATTAATTAATTTATATTTCCTTCTTGTAATGAGATTGTACAATTAATAGAAACTATTTGAATGAGTAAAAAACCATTAATTCTTGGAATAGAATCTAGCTGTGACGAAACTGCTGCAGCGATAATTAGTGAAAATGAACAAGGATTACCAATAGTTTTATCAAACATTGTTTCAAGTCAAGTTGATGTCCATAAAGAGTTTGGGGGAGTTGTGCCTGAGCTTGCCGCAAGATCTCATATGGAAAAAATTGATTGGATAGTGGATAAAGCAATAAAAGATAGTCAAATTAATATTCAAGATATAGATGCAATAGCATCAACAGCTGGACCAGGATTAATTGTTTGTTTATCAGTGGGTTTAAGTTTTGGAAAAGCTTTAGCATCAACACTCAACAAACCTTTTATAGCGGTAAATCACTTAGAAGGTCATGCACTTAGTCCTAAATTAAATTCAAATCTTGATTATCCTTACTTGCTACTTTTAATCTCTGGTGGCCATTCTCAATATTTAAATGTTAAAAATTTAGGAGATTATAAAAGATTAGGAACTACTATAGATGATGCGCTGGGAGAAGCTTTTGATAAAACTGCGAAACTTCTTGGAATAGAGTTTCCTGGAGGTCCACAAATTGAAATTTTAGCCAAAAAAGGAAATCCTAAAAAATTTGATTTACCTAAACCAATTTTTAATAAAGGTGGATGTAATTTATCTTTTGCAGGACTTAAAACTGCAGTATTAAAAATTTCTAAAACTATTAAAACTGATCAAGATAAATTTGATCTTGCCGCGTCATTTCAAAATACAATTGAAGAAATTTTATATAAAAAAACAAAAATAGCTTTTAAAGAATTTGAAAAAATAAATGGTATTAATCATAAAAAATTTGTAGTAGCTGGAGGTGTGGCAGCTAACAAAAATATTAGAAATATGTTGATTAAACTTTGTGAAGAACAATCTTATGAATATATTTTTCCGCCATTGGAATTATGTGGTGATAACGCTGCCATGATAGCTATGGTTGGACTTGAAAAATTTAAATTAAAACAATTTGATAATCTAGACCATCCCGCAAAACCTAGATGGCCACTTGATGAGAAGGCATTGTTTTTAAAAGGTGCTGGAGTTGAATTATAATGCAATATTGGTTAATGAAATCAGAGCCAGATGTATGGTCGATTGACCAACAAAAAAAAGCTGGTGTTAAAGGAACGCCTTGGGATGGAGTAAGAAATTACCAAGCAGCAAAAAATTTGAAAAGCATGAAAAAAGGGGATCTTTGTTTTTTCTACCATTCCAATATTGGAAAAGAAATTGTCGGTATTGTTGAGGTAATTAAAGAGGCTTATTTGGATGAAACAGACAAAACAAATAGATTTGTTGCTGTTACAGTAAAGTTCAATAAAAAATTAGATAAACCGGTAACACTCGAAAGTATTAAAAATAATAAGAAATTAAGCCATTTATCCTTAATTAGACAAAGCAGATTATCCGTTATGCCTATAGACTCTATAAGCTGGAAAATTATAAATAACATGAGTAAAATTTAAATATAAAAAATTCCTATGCCCTTAAAAAAAAAAACTAAAACAAAAAAAAATATTTCAAAGAAAGTAAAAAAAACTTCTAAAAAAATAAACAATCAAAATATTTCAAAAGATCAGGAGCTTATAATTAAAACTAAACCTGAATGGGTGAAAGCTAGTTTAGCAAACAAGGATCAATATGAAAAAAAATATTCTGAGTCGATTAAAAATAATGATGAATTTTGGAAAAAAGAAGGAAAAAGAATTACTTGGATAAAACCTTATAAAAAAATTAAAAATGTTAAGTATAGTAAAAAGGAAGTTAATATTAAGTGGTTTGAAGATGGAACTTTAAATGCCTCTGCAAATTGTATTGATAGACACTTAAAAGATAAAAAAGATAAAACTGCAATTATTTGGGTTGGGGATGATCCTAAAGATACACAAACTATTACCTACAAACAGCTTCATCAAAAAGTTTCAAAGGCTGCAAACGGTCTTAAAAAATTAGGAATTAAAAAAGGAGATCGAGTTACAATTTATTTAACTATGATCCCAGAGCTAGCCATCTTAATGTTAGCTTGTGCAAGAATAGGTGCGGTTCATTCAATTATTTTTGGAGGTTTTTCAGCAGACTCTATTTCAGGAAGAGTTAATGATTGTGAGTCTGAATATATTATTACAGCTGATGAAGGTGTTAGAGGTGGTAAAACAATTCCACTTAAAGCAACTACCGATGAAGCTTTAAGAAAATGTCCCGATGTTAAGAAATGTATTGTGGTTAAAAGAACAGGTAATCCAATAGACTGGGATGATGATCGAGATGTTTGGTATCATGATCTAATTAAAGATGTTTCAAATAATTGTGAGCCTGAAGAAATGAATGCGGAAGATCCATTATTTATTTTATATACATCTGGATCAACTGGAAAACCTAAAGGAGTTTTACATACTACGGGTGGTTATATGGTTTATGCATCCATGACACATCAGTATATTTTTAACTATAAACAAAAAGATATTTATTGGTGCACTGCAGATATTGGTTGGGTTACGGGACATAGCTATATTATTTATGGACCTTTAGCGAATGGAGCAACGACTCTTATGTTCGAAGGAATACCTAACTATCCTGACACTTCACGATGGTGGCAAATCATTGATAAATTTAAAGTAAATATTTTTTACACAGCACCTACCGCAATCAGAGCTTTGATGCGTGAGGGTGACAAGCCAGTTAAAAAAACTTCCAGAAAATCTCTAAAACTTTTAGGCACTGTAGGTGAGCCAATCAATCCTGAGGCTTGGATGTGGTATTATAAAACAGTTGGAAATTCGAAATGCCCAATAGTTGATACATGGTGGCAAACAGAAACTGGAGGAATTATGATTGCTCCTCAAACAGGAGCCATGCATTTAAAACCAGGCTCTGCAACAAAACCGTTCTATGGCATTAAACCAGTTTTAGTAGATCAAAAAGGCAATGAAATTAAGGGTGCTGGTGAAGGAAGACTGTGCATTGCTCAATCTTGGCCAGGACAAATGAGAACCGTTTATGGTGATCATCAAAGATTTATAGATACCTATTTTTCACAATTTGATGGAAAATATTTTACAGGTGATGGCTGTAGAAGAGATAAAGATGGATATTATTGGATCACAGGAAGAGTGGACGATGTAATTATTGTATCAGGACATAATTTGGGTACAGCAGAAATTGAAAGTGCTTTTGTAGCTCATCCTAAAGTTGCTGAAGCAGCAGTTGTTGGCTACCCTCATGATATTAAAGGAAATGGTCTTTACTGCTATGTAACTTTAAATGCTGGCGAAAAAGAAAATGGAGATCTTGAAAGAGATTTAAAACTTTGGGTTAGAAAACAAATTGGCCCACTAGCTACACCAGATTTAATTCACTTTACTCCAGGATTACCTAAAACAAGATCTGGTAAAATTATGAGAAGAATTTTAAGAAAAATTGCAGCTAATGAGCATGACCAATTAGGCGACACAACTACTTTAGCAGATCCCAGTGTTGTGAAAAGTTTAGTTGAAAATAGAAAAAATATTTAAAAATTAATTAAATCTTCAAATTCTTTTTTAATATTATCCCATTTTAAAATCATAGAATTTAAAACTATTTTTCGATCCAGTGTTTTCAGTTCGTCTGCAATTGGTGACCAATGATACAGAGATAGTGCACTATCATTAAATGGTAAATTTCTAAAATGAGTTTCCCAATTGATTTTTTGTAATTTTTCTAAAAAACTTTTTTCAGCTCTTTCTTTAATTTCAATTGGTAGTTCATTATTTAATTCTTCTTGTAAAATTTTATTAAAAATTTCATTAGCTTTTGAGGTCGCATCAAATATCTGATGAGCTTTGAGATAAGACAAACAATATAAATTCAAATCTTGAATAGCATCTACATAAATATTCCATTTAGCTTTATTAACCGAGGTCAAAAATATTTCATCATTGAACATCAATACATACTTTGCGCCCATTCTAGTTTTAAGATATCCATAAAGCGTGGTTTGAGTGGTCCAAGCAGATTTTTTTTGAATAAAATCTTTTAAATCACCAACATTTGTAATTTTTTTTTTAGGTTTTAAGCTTTTTAAAACTGGTGCAAAAAATTCACCAAAATACTTCAAATCACTTAACTTAAATTTAAATAAAGACATTTTTCTTGTTATAGTTGTTTTTACACTAAAAAATGCCCAAAATGATTATTTTTTACTGTTTATTTCTATTTAATTATGGGTAATCTTGATTCTTTAAACCTATAGGGAGGAAAAAAAATGAGTAACAAAGAAAAGCACTGGGAAAAAACCAGGGGACTGATGTGGATAACATTAGCCATCTGGTTCTTTTTTGGTTACGTCGTTTTTATGTTTGGAGAAAGCATAAACTCTGCAAGCTTTTTAGGGTATCCATTAGCATATTATATGTGTGCTCAAGGATCTCTAATCGCTTTCGTCGTGCTACTTTTTTGGTTTGCAAACAAACAAGAGGCTATTGACGAAGAGTTTGGTTTTGCCGAGAAGGAGGACGATTAATGATTAAAGGAAAATTCATAGATAACTTACCGAAAATCTACGGAATATACACTGGAGGCTTTTTAGCATTCATCATCTTGATGGCGATTGCTGAGCAAATGGGTATGACCGCTAAGACGATCGGTGTGTGTTTTGTTGCCTTTACAGTTTTGATATATGCCTTAATTGGTTGGTTATCTCGAACTATTCAGGTTGATGCGTACTATGTTGCTGGACGTCAAGTTCCAACAGTATTCAATGGTATGGCGACTGCGGCTGACTGGATGTCAGGTGCTTCGTTTGTAGCAATGGCTGGTGGAATTTATTTTGGTGGTTACACTTATATGGCTTTCTTGGTCGGTTGGACTGGGGGATACATTTTAGTATCATCACTTTTAGCACCATATTTACGTAAGTTTGGTTGTTATACTGTGCCAGATTTTATTGGAACAAGATACGGTGGATCTTTAGCTAGATTCTGTGCTGTAGTTGTTTTGGTACTAGCTTCTTTCACATATGTGACAGCTCAAATTAACGCAACAGGAACAATTGCTTCAAGAGCACTTGGAATACCATTTGAGTTAGGTGTCTGGGTTGGATTGATCAGTATTTTGTTATGTTCAATGTTAGGTGGTATGAGAGCGGTTACTTGGACACAGGTAGCTCAGTACATCGTATTGATCGTTGCATACTTACTGCCAGTCTTCTGGATGAGTAACAAAAATGGTTTTGGCTTCTTCCCTCACCTAATGTTAGGTGATGAAGTTGGTAGAATTGCTGAACTTGAGGCTCAATTCGGTCTTATAAAAAATAGTGCTGCAGATATCGCTGCTGCCGGTGTACCAGGTGGTTTAGGATATATTTCTAATCCTCACTCTGAAGTACCTGCGGGCGGAATGGCTGCTTGGAAATTTATTTCATTAGCAATTTGTATGATGGTAGGAACTGCTTCTTTACCACACATTCTAATGAGATACTTTACAACTCCATCAGTGAAGTCAGCAAGAAAATCGGTAGCTTGGTCGCTATTCTTTATCTTCTTGCTATATTCATCGGCGCCAATGTTAGCAACATTATCTAAACTACAGTTAATGGATCCAACATTAGCAACAGGTATTATCGGTAAATCAATTGCTGATGTACAAGCTATTGAATGGGTACAAAACTGGTCTGCTGCTAAACAAGTATTCATAGCTGACTTTAACGGAGACGGTGTTCTTCAGTTAAATGAATGGTTTATGAGAGGTGACGTAGTAGTTTTAGCAACTCCTGAAGTTGCTGGATTACCATATGTAATCTCTGGACTTGTTGCTGCGGGTGGTATGGCTGCTGCTATGTCAACTGCGGATGGTTTAGTTCTTGCAATCGCGAATGCTTTATCTCATGATTTATATTTCAAAATCATTGATCCAAAAGCAGACGTTGCAAAAAGACTAATCGTAGCTCGAGTACTTCTAGTAGTAATCGGTGCCGCTGGAGCATATATTGCCTCAATGAGGATCACTAGTATCCTTGGTGCAGTTGCCTGGGCATTTGACTTTGCTATGTCTGGATTGTTCTTCCCACTTGTTTTAGGTGTATGGTGGAAGAGAGCAAACAGAGCAGGTGCTATCGCAGGTATGGTTTTAGGTCTTGCTGCAGGAACAGCTTATCTAATCTATGTTGGTCCTAAGTTTATGGCCCAAACACCTTGGTTAGGTATTGACCACTTACGTTTTGGTATCATCGGAGCACCAGTTAGTTTAATAGCTATGGTAGTTGTTAGTTTAATGACTGACGCACCAGATAAAGCTACTCAAGCTATGGTCGACGAAGTTCGTATACCAAGTGGTAAAACTATCCTTAGTGGTAAGTAACACTAAATAATTAATTTGAAGGGGCGGTATAATCCGCCCCTTTTAATAAAATACCTCTTAAAAATTATGCCAATATACATTCTAATTATTGATTACATCTTAGGCCTAATCATGTGGACTTTGATTGGCAGATCTGCGATGAATTTATTTCAAAGAGAAGACTCTGAATTCTTTTTTATGAAAATTTTTGTAAAATTAACAAACCCAATAATAAATTTATTTAAGTTTATTACTCCAAGTTTTCTTATTCCAATCTTTGTGCCGTTGTATGTGGCTTGGTTTTTTTATTTATTCAGATTTTATGCAATGCCGTACTTTTTAGGTTACTCGGTAATGGGTATGCTATCTTTTCCTTTAGAAAGTGAAATAGCTCAAGAAATTTATCGAATTTTTGGTAAAAATTAATTCAAATTCAAATTATAATTGGTAGTAGTAGGTTATACATTCAATGAAAAAA
>Ga0255775_1002662_pt1 | contig 15370 bp, 30 predicted proteins | sample 011ome_26_FD_179973 | JGI IMG/M metagenome (GOLD analysis project Ga0255775, IMG submission 179973) | Coastal salt marsh microbial communities from the Groves Creek Marsh, Skidaway Island, Georgia - 011511BT metaG (version 2) | ecosystem: Environmental > Aquatic > Marine > Intertidal zone > Salt...
CCACCGTCAATCATCTTATCTCCGATTGCTTTATAATCGTGTCGATGTTGACTGTAATAGTATTTACCATCAACTTCGATCATTCCAAATTCAAAATTTTCAACACAGTCAGCATTAGTAATCATAATCTGTGCATTGTCTGCATACAAGTTATGATAAAGTGCAAAGTAACGATTACCAAACTCTGGATGCGGAGTTGCTCTGTAAAACACATCAGCTGCAAATTCTGCATGTTGTGATACTGCTGTTGTACACACATACTTTACTTCTACGCCATCTTTAAGACTGTAATGTGTTTCTACTTTTGCTGTATCAAATAATGGATAGTGTTGTATGTTCATCTGCTCTTACCTTTTTCAAAATAGTCTTATGAATACCAGGGTTTACTCGTAATACGTGAGGCATCATTTCGTGCCTAATATAGTTACGAGTATAACACGTATCTGCGTTGCTGTCATCCTCAATATAAGGTACATTCTTTAGATTTGCCCAAAGTTCTAGATCACGCTTGCGAGTGAGGCGAAACGGACGCAGAATCCTATTGTTACGGCTGTAGGGAATAATCTTAGCTTGTCCGTGCATACTGCTCCACACCCAAGTTTCTACACAGTCGTCTAGATGATGTGCTGTAATAACCTGCCGCTCAGTACAACGTTCTAACCAATCATAACGGATCCAACGCCAGTATTCTTCTTGGCTTTCATCTGCGTTCTTTTTGCGACTTTTGTATAAGCCGTTGGTTAAAAATCCAATGTCGTTGTCTGCACAGTAGTTGCCTACAAACTCCATAGCTTTAGTACCGTGAGCAGTACCGTGATTAAAGTGCAACACAAACACATCGTGATTGCGTTTTAGAAAGTCAACAGCCGCCATACTATCTACGCCACCACTACAGGCAACATATACTTCTCGCGGTAGTTTGCCTTGCAGTTTAATCATTTGCTCCACCGTAGTATAAACATCGTTAACGTCTTATCTGTAGGTATAAGTACAGTCATACCTTCTTGCTTACATTTATTATTATAGCACCATTCAATAAGATTGTCAATTTCTAATGTCCAAAAGGCAAAGTCGGTTAGAATAACTAAATATCCGTCTACATAATCGTGCAGTGCAGATTCTGCTACGATAAACCTATTTGATTTCCAATCTGCAAAGATATCATCCGCCATCTACAATAGCTAACACAATACCCGCTACCCATAATAATACTAATAATTCAATCATTATTCAACCTCTACAATTCTATAATCGCTTACAGGGTAACGCCCACGCAGCCATTCGAGCAAGCCTGGCTCCCAAGGCAAGTTAACTGTACCTTGTTTGTTTGTAATATATCTAATCATCATATTCTTCTGTTTCAATTTCAATACGGAGTTTACCGTAGAACTCTAACAAATCTCGATTGCTCCACTGGTCCCAAGGTTTGATATCATAATTAATAGGAACTAACTGCATCAATCGAAGAATTTCTTTTATTGCTAGATTTCTCATTCTTCAACTCCGAAATATTACTTGCCCAAATAATGGACAGCTATAGTAGGTCCAATAACGCATACAAGACACACTAGATACAATAATAATTCTTCAATCATACTACTAACATCCTTACAAGTCCAACACTATCGATACCAACTAGGAGCATGTAGTTAGCAAGCATGCCAAACGACTTCCTAGAAAGAGCAGCCCAGGCATACATGCTACAGCCAATAATCCAAACAGGATATAATGCGAGAAGCGGCGGTTCGGGTACAGTAACAGCCATAGTGATGCTGCACCCAATACTAATAGCCCAAGCCAGTAACTCAATGAGGAAGCGAATAGGATTGCTGTTGTAATCATCCTTGATCCAATCTACAGTAGGTTTTAGAAAATCATTAGTCATATTACTCGTTAAATTTTAAAATTTCAATATTGCCATTGTCATCTGTGCGAGTTTTAAGGTACCCGTCTGCAATTAAACTATCAACTGTTGCTTCTACAACATTAATAGTAGTAGATTTAAATCCCCAGTACCATCCAACTACAGTAAAAATTACTGCTGTAACAAATAACCAAAATTCATTTACCCAGAGTTCCATAATTATACCTTATAAAGTTTTACATAATTTAAACGAGTTTCGTTTGCTTCGAACAACTTGTTCTTAGTTTGTGCTTTTACTTTAGCCTTACAGCGTAGCATAGCACCTACATCGTATGCAAACTTGTTCATAAAGCTCACTAGGTTACCTTCTGTAGTAACCGCAGTGTAGTTGTAGCTCTCCCATTGTGCGCTGTAACGCTTGTCAAGGATAGCAATCACTGCTTCTACACTATCCTTCTCTGCACCTAGATGTTTGCTGTCGCGATACTCTACACGGATCTCTTTCTTCAATTCGCTTTCGTGACGGTCACGCTTAATAAACTCTGGAGCAAAAGCAATACGACCCATACTTTTAAACGGCACTTGTTCTTTGCTAAGTTCTGCAACCATATCTGCTTTGAAGTTGTCTAGGTCGCCTAGGCTAAGCATTACATAACGCTTCATCCACTTGAGTGCTTCTTGCACGTTAGCATAGTCTTCTTCAGTGGGCTCAAACATTTCAAAGTCCGAAGGCAACCATTGTGCTTCTGCTACATTGTGTTTCTTTTCCCAGTACATACGCACAAGACTTTTGTTGTCAAACTGTGTCTTTGTTCCGTCTTCGGAAAAGCGGCGAGTGTCTTTGATGTAAGTATTGTTGTTAATGCGGTATGCTGCATATGCTACAGCAAGAGCTTCTGTGAGGGCTACAGTTTTGAGCGGAAGTGGTTTGCGAGTGATCGGACGATCATCTTCGTCTTGCAGTTCATAAGCAAGTTCCATACGCTTGAACTCTTGCTTGGTCATTGCACCCCAGTTAAGTGTATCTGGATCAGGAAGTGTATTTGCCATTGTGTGCCTCTATGTGTTTGCCTAATTTATGTATATATTATAGCAAAGAATTAGAGGATTGTCAACCTATTTCGAATAGATTATTTGGCCCAAACGTCTCTGGTTCTCCAAACAAATAGTCATATTCTAAACCATCTGCACACACAATATTTTTTTCTACAATATGACGCAGATCGTTGCGTCCGCACAACAGTCTTTCTCGACACAGTTCGACATTATCTTGCATTAGATCTACACCGTATATTGTGCTAAGTGCTTGTTCAAACGTACTACCGTTTTCTATCTTGCGTATAAGAACTTCTCCTAAAAATTGTCCATCGCCACAACTAGGATCAAGAAATGTTTTATTAGGATTTGCAAACAACTCGACATCTAATAATTCGTATTGGTTAATAATATCAATGCAAATATCTGTAGGCGTAAAACATTCTTCAGTTTCTTTTATTCGTAATTGATCTCTTTCGATTATTCCCATAAAAGGAATATCTCTAATATGCGTTTTTATTACAGCAATATCCATTTATCTTTTTCCGAATGATGTGGTATTTTAGACCAAATTTTATTTGAGCTAGAAGCAGTCATTGTCTTAATACCTTTAAGCAACTTGCGGACTGGTGCACTATTTAAATATTCAATTGCTAGCATGCACTCTTCCTCTGAATCTAATGCAACTCGATAACAAGTGTCTCCTACACCAAACTCCGGTCCAGCGTATTTTACATCACCTAAGTTACCAATACTAGTCATTTTACTTACAATAATTTTATGCTCACCTAGTCCAGTTACTTTATCAGCATGTGACTTGTCAATTAAGTCCCATTCAAATTCTCCGTTAACTGGACCGCAACGCCAAATGCACTTAATGCCGTCTGTATCTACTTTATTTGCTTTAGACTGTCCAATATAGCCGCCGCCTGCTTTATAAGTAGTTAATCCTAGCTCTACCACTTTAGATGCAAACTCCCAGTTTGACAAGTTATCTGCTGGGGGGATCTTAACTTCTGTTACAGTAACTTTTTCTCCCGCAGAATTTTCAATTGTGATCGGATCGCCAGCTTGTTTATTCTTATCGATTAAGAATGAGCATGTAAGGATTTGTTCTTTAAATGCTTTGTCGCCTAAGTGCTTATAATATGTTACATCTGAGAACTGGGACACATTATCCATGTGATCTGTTTTAGTAATCATCCAAACAAACTTGTTAGAATGTTTAACACCTAGTTTTCTAAACTCTTTGCAATATTTAAAAGGAGGATTAATAAAAACGCCATCAAATTTCATATCAGTGTCCAATTGTGTAATGTATTTAACGCCTAAGCGATCGACTATTTTCTTTTTGTTTTCGTGATCGCCGAAAAACACAATATTATTTGCATTAACGCCTTTAGACAGCAAGCCTACCACAAATTCAACATTTAACATTACTAGAAACGTATCATTAATATTAACATCTACCAACGCAGATTCTACTAACTCTCTTGAAGTAAAGATGGAATGTGCTCCTTCAAATACTAAAGGCGAGTCGTTACTGAGCCATGTGTAAATTCTATCAAAAGACGTCATTATATTGCCTATGCTATTTGCCTAACTGTTATATACAGTATAACATCGCAAGCAATTATAGTCAACTTTTAAATGCCCATTTCTGATCGAAATGTATCCCAAAATACAGCATTGTTGTCAATGAATTTTTTAACATCTTTAAAGCCAAATACTTTGGGCTTGCTGTTGTACATCTGCTCTAAGATGTTTCGATTGATGCCTTTAGCAGTCGTAAAGTACACCATATGAGCATCGCGATACTCGTCGGACGTAGCGCTCATAGCAACAAAGTTGGAAATACCATCCGCAGTAGTAAGTTCGCTAGTTACGTCTGAACGATATTTAACCTGTACAGTTACAGGACGTGACTCTACCTCATTAGTCCTGCCTACACCATCAATACCCATATCTTTACCAGTCCAAGGAGCATAGTCACGGATACCGATTCGCTTGTCTGCACTCATGCAGTTAATCAACACTTCTACCAATGCTTCAAAGCCGTCACCTTTGAATTCATCTGCGGTCCAACCGTAACCATTGCCTTCTTGTGCAATTGCCATCTTGTTCAAACGACTCATAAAGGTACTGAGCTTATAACAACTATCTAGTAACTTAACTGCATCTAAACAAGTAGTTTTAAATCTATGTTGCATTATTGATCTCCGAATAATAGTTCTAGCTTGTCGTCAACTGTTGATGCATTGTTTAATTTAATCCAAAACTCATCGTTTTCGATTTCATGCAGTACTTCTTCTACAAACAACGAACTAAAATTATTTTTATATTTGTCAAATGCATCATCCATCCCTTCATCTTCACCTTCGTGTCGATTACCTTTAGTTTCGTAGATGTCTTCCTTTGAAATATCAAATCCGCCATTACGCAATGTACGCAAGATAAATGCAATGCGCTCTTTATCATCTTCATTACCGTTGATAACAGGGACGCTAATCCAAGCCTGGGGCTTTTTACTAGGATCTGGTTTGTACAGTCGAATAGCTCGTCCGATAGTTTGCAACAGTTTAGACAGGCCCATGTTACGCATAATGGCAACGCCAGTGATGCCATCTACATCAATGCCTTCGCTCAAAATATCATAGTGAAAGATAAGGGCGTTTTCACAAGTTTTAAGATCTTGCATAAACTGTTTACGCTTTACTTCTACTCCGTTAATCTGAGCACCATTGCGACTAGTAATAGTGAAGATACTATGCTTGGGGAACTTATTTTTAAGATCTTTAATATTATCTTCTACAGTCTTAACATCATCAGTACCACTCATTGCAAACAGAACTTTGCTAAACTCTAGTGTAGTTTCTGTAAGTTTAATCTGCTCTTGTGCAATTTCTGTAATTTGACTTACAATGCTAGCGCCTTCGTCGTTTGTTTCCGCATGCATAACATGCAAACGCGGAGGAACAATGCGACCACGCTTGATAAGTTCGTCTGGACTAATATAGTACCAACGAGTGCCGTACAGTTCTTCGTTGTTGAGTCCAAAGCCACTATTGCTAGCAGTCATCTTTTCAGTTGCAGTAAATGCAAGACGCACACGACCAGTTAGGCTACGGAAACTAGCATTAAAGTTTTCTGCTACACAATACTGGCTTTCGTCTGCAATAATAGTATCAAACTCAATACCTTCCAGTTTACCACAACTATGGTATGTACTAAACACTACTAGATGTTGATTGAGCTTTTGTGCGTTAGCATATGCTTCTTCTACTGCTGATTTTTGAGTAGTAGCAACTTCTTTCCATTTGATGCCATCTTCAGCAATGTGTTCTCCACTGTGGAAAGCAATAGCACGGAATGCTTCTATTCCTAAGAATCCTTTGTACTCACTTAGCAACTGATTGCCTAGCATAATGCGAGGAGCCAGTACAAGGTGAATTTTAGTTTTCGAATTGTTTTTAAATTGCCAATCAAGCAGTACTGCTTCGGTAAGTGTTTTACCTGCGCCTGTGGGCATGACTAGACGTCCGCGAGCATCGTCCGGAGTCTTTTGGATATTAGAAGTGCTGTTATCAAACGCTTCTTGCTGATAGTCGTATAATTTAAAGTGTTCCATAAATGGATGAGCCTCTGTGTGTTTGCCTTATGTATATATTATAGCAAAGAACTACTAAGATGTCAAGTAGTTTTGAACAACTGTCCAATTGTAGGACTAACTGCTTCCCACATTTCTTTAGTAAAGTTACGTTTCATAAAATTCTGTATTGCACTAATATATTGCAAGTTACTAGGATGATTAATTTGCTCACTAGTCCAACCTAACTGCTTTGCTTCGTCTCGACTCACAATATGATCATGTTGGGGTTCATGGAATAATTTATCAACGCCTTCGTCTTTAACAACTTTGTTTTCCCCTTTGCCAAAATCAAATAAACGATACACTCCGGCACCATCCGTCCAACCATCTGGCGTCTTATCATACATCATTTGAGCTTCTTGCTCTGACCATTTATATTTGAACTTCAAGTCCATAACTTTAATTCTTTTAAGGTCTTTGTGTTTGGCAAAATCTTGCCAAACACTTTCGTTGATGTATGTTGCATCGCACAATCCACGATAAGGGTTAGATTGTTTATCTAAAATTTGTGCATTAATAGTTTCAAAGTCGTTGCACATAATATTATACCAATGTCAATTCAAATGTATAGCGCTCTTTTTCAGGCCATTTAGGTGACTGCCATTCAATGTCTGCGTTGCCGTATGCTTCTACAATTTGCTTAATACCTTCTGCAATAACAACAGGCTCCCAACGTAGTGTAGTTACATCGTTTTGCGATTTACATACATTTTTAATCATGCTGTGCAAGCGATTTCCTTGATTGTCTTTTGGCAGCATTGTTTTAATTGCTTGTTGAATAGCAAAATCCATTTCCATTTTATTTGCATTAGTGTCTTGGTGTTTAATAAACTCCATGAGTCCCCAACTGTTTGCAGTTTGGAAAACACTAGTTGGAAACAATTGTGCATTGATCTCAATTGCCCGAGTTGCAATTTCTGCGCCATATTCTTTCCAGTATTTGGTAATGTTACCAATGCCAGTTAATACCTTTGCATTTGTGCCTAGATCACGGTCGCCTTTTTCAACAACAAGAATCTCATTTTGATCAAACACTTGTGCCAAGTCCCATGCAATTTGGTCTTCTGGATCAACTGCATATCCTGCTTGCATACTTGCATCTGCTCGCTGGGTACGAATACGGAATCGATCAAACTCACTACATTGCAAGCTATTAATATTAATAGCGGCATACTGTTGTACGTCCCAGTATTCGTCATCGCTTTCGATATAGTTTAGCGGTACGTTATCAATACCTAAAAACATACAGGCCAATGAACGGTGTTGAGCATCGTTTACGTTAATCTTGCCAGTGCTATCTTTACGTCCTGCTCCGGGAAATACTAGCCCAGGCTGGAATTGAAAAACGATGTCAAGCAAAATGTGCATCAAAAATACATCACGCTGCTTTTCTGCATTTTTATAAAGGATGTCAACATTAACTAGTTGACTATTCATAATTGGCATGCCTAATTGCACCCCAGCATCTGCCAGGCTATCGTAGTAGGGCAATTCGATACCCATCAATGGATTTTTATCTCCTAGCAATACTAGTTGTTTAAAACATTCAAACATAATATCAGTAAAGCTAGGACGCTTGCCTAGTTTACGAGTACTAATGTATACTGGAATATTTTTAATTCTTGCTTGCTGCTCTTTGTAAGAAAGATCGGACCACTTGCGGCGGTTTGCCTTTGGGCCTAACAGTTTGAAAAGATCTTCACCAAAGAAGTCTGTAATTTTTTTTGGATATGCCATTTTGTTTGCCTTTGTTTGTTTGCCTATATATTAAGTATAGCATCAGTTATGCAGTTGTCAAGAACTTTTCTTCAAAGTCATCCGACATAACATCACGCCAGCGTTGTGCTACACTTTCTGTATGTTTACACTTGCCACGGAATGTCATTCCTGTACAAGTACAAGTAAGTCCTTTGTTAGTAATTTCTACTACGTAGTCCTCACCTTTAGATCCTTTAAAAGGATATTCAAGTCCTACTGCCCAATGAGTTTTAAAGTCAAACAAATCTGTGGGTTTAAGGTATTTGGTTACGTACTTACTCATTTATGTGTGTCCATTTCTTACTTGCAAGATTGTTTTCTTCTGCCCAACGTATAAACAGTCCAGTTTCGCGTCCGTGTGCTTCTACTTCGGATTCTTTATCCCAGTAGTCTACTGCATCTTCTGCGCTACACGGTAACTGTCCTTTAACATATTGTTTGATATGCACCATTTCGTGCGCAACTGTTGTTAGCAGTGGACGCAATTTAAGTGAACGTTTGACTTCTATGTTAAATTCTCGCTTGTCGAGTTGACAGCAATATCCGTAATTAGAATCATTTGTCATTCGACGGATGTCAACTTCTATCTCAAGACGATGGCGAGGCAAAAACTTTTTTAAGCAATACGCAACCATACTAGTTACATACTCTTTTTGAGTTTCTGTCCCGCCATTTACAGTGATCATGTTACACCTATGTGTTTTAAACTTGTTATTATTATAGCAAGTTTTTCACTAGATGTCAACCTTTATTCTTCGTCGTCTTCTTCAGAGAATTCAATCTCTAATGCAAGTTCAGGCAACTCGTCGTCGTCGTCTGATTTAAATTTGATATGCGAGTCTGGTTTGATATCTACAGTAGTACGCATTTCAAATTCTTTGCGTAAAATCTTTTCTAACGAACCAGGACCTTCCCATTCTTTATTCATTAATGCATTAATTTTTTCTAAGCTAATTCGATTAATTCGATTAACTTTAAAACTACGCATGATAAACATTTTAAAAATATCTGGAATCAAACTATGATCTGAAAAATTCCAAGTTCCCTTAAACCCATTTACTGCATGTGGACATTCAATAATTTTAGGATCATTGTAGAACTTAATTTTATCTTCTAACGCAATTTCAAAAATATTCATATATAACCTATAGTTGTGTTGTTAATGAGTAATAATTATACAACAATGTCAACTAGTTGTCAAGTCACAATCGGAAAATAATTCGTCCCTTAGACAAATCATATGGAGTCATTTCAACCTTTACACGATCGCCTGCTACAAGTCTAATTCTAAATTGACGCATTTTGCCACCGGTATAACAAACTACGTCGGTATCAAAATTATCAATTTTTACCTTAAACATTTGGTTAGGTAATACTTCGACAATTTCGCCTTGTATTTCGATTAGATCATCATTCTTCGCCATTCTCTTCCTTTTTTGTAATATGAATTGTTCCGTCCTCTTTAGTTTCAATTTTGAGGACGTCTCCTGGTTTCCATCCCATACGTTCTGATACTTCGGGTGGAATTGTCATTAAGACATTCTTGTCATCGCCATCAATATCTTGAAAGATATCTTCGACCTTATATGTGTAATTTTTGTCCATACTCTATTTACCTTGACTAGTTGCTGCTAATAATTTTAAATTTAAAACAAAGTTTTCTACAAGTAGTTTAACAATGATTGCACGACTTGTTAAGTCAGTTAACTCCATGTCTATAACATGAGTTCCCATTAGTACATATGCTTGTTCTTCTGTTAGATTTAATTGTCCCCAATCAATCGGGTCTGCAATTTCAGACTCTTTTGCTAGTTCAACAATAAGACGTAGCCTTTCGTTATCAGGTGTAAACATGTCAGTCATAAGTTAATCCCATAAATTTTCGTAATATTTTCCAAACAGTCTAAAACCATTTGAAATGCGCTCTTGATACTTTTTGCGGCCTTCCCAGTCGTACTCTTTGGTATCGTTAGGTCCGCGAACCATTTCGCTCATTCCGCCCTCTAGGGTCTTCCATTGAATGTCACTAGTACCGCTTTCAAATTGTTCTTCCCAGCGTCCGTCACCTACTTTAGTTTCAAACGCAAAGATCATTTCGTCTAGCACCCAATCCCAACGATCAAAGAACTGTTCATCTGTAGTGCCGTCTTTTTCGTAGGCTTTTAGTGCTTTCTTAGTTGGCTGCAAGTGTTTAGGGACGTCAGCAAGATCTACTTGCGGAGCACCGTGTTTAGTTGCTTTTAACTGTTTAAGCATAGGTAGGATAATATGAGCAAGAGTATGATCCATGCTCCAAGTATCCCAACGATCAATGTGTACTTGAATCTTACGTTTTCTTTTACTCTCAACCCAAAGCAGAAACTTGTAAAGTAATGTATTATGATGTTCGCGATCCCAACTACGGACTTCGCCAACTTGTGCTTCGGGCTCTACGCTACCGTGAGCAAGCCATTCACCAAAGTTGTGAACCCAGTCTGGCTTACTTTTCATGCCGTATTCGTCCTTTTCTTCCTTTGCCCAGAAGCAAAGTGTTTCGGCTAACTGATAAGGGCCAAACCAATTTTTATAAGGTCCAATTTTAATCCGCATATTCTACCACCTTTGCATTTTTCCAAATATTCTTCGCTTGTACAGCTTCAGCAAACGTATCATACAATATAGGTTTTAAATCGTACATGTTACCTTTATTTTCTTGTGTAACGTAAATCCAGTTATCGGAGCCTTTTTCAAATTGAACCATGATTGCGTACTTTTTCATTTTTTCTTCGCCTCGTAATTATGCATTAACATACTTAAATCGTCAATTGGAGTTTGAGTTTCTAAAACTTCAGGACACTTTGTAGCGATTACATCTAGATTGTATCCGCCTGGGTAATGTTTCAACAGTGCATATGCACGTTCTCTAATGAGCCTAGGTACACGCGGCGTCTGCTTTGGATCTAACAACTCTATTAAGAACTTCTCTGTCCACTTGACAGCATTGTAACGCTCATACGGTAGTGTCATATAATTTCACCTGCATATTCGTAATTTACGGAAGTCGAGTTAACCTGTAACACAGTTGCACCATTTGCTAAATGAAACTTGCGAGCCATTTCGGTTTGCGGGCTTAATGTTACATAACGATTAACTGGTTTAGTCTCTTTGATATGCTTTGCTACAGTTAGCACCATATCTCGTCCTGCGCCTTTAGCATAACTCCAAACAGTGTAGAAGATAGCAATGTCACCGTCGACGCAACTTAAACGATCTAATTCGCCTTCGTCTTTAGGAACTTCATTAGTATACGCAACACAGATCATTGCTCGCATGTCACCTTCTTCATCCTCAAGTGCATACACTTCACGACCGTTGCTAACACGCCACATCATTGGCAAGTGCGGACGCACCGGATCGTCTTTGATAAAGTTTAAATAATGATCTGTTGTTGCGTTAATAAGTGTCATACTAAAAATCGTCGTTAAATTCTGTAGGCGTTTTTGTCAACCCTGTAATAAGCTGATAGTTGTCCCACGACTTTTGCTGTGCGGGGCTCATTTCATCGAGCGGTACAACACACTCTAGCCAGTAGTAAGGCATACGAGCAGGGTGGGCACCAAACTGTCGTGGCTGATGTAGTTTGCCTGTGTTGTACAGTTCTAGTGTAACTTCACGGAACTTATCTTCATCATTATAACCTGCCCATTCTGGATTACTCCATATGCTGCCACGATTTGATCCACCGCCGTACCCTTCCCAAATACCGCGCCACTGATCATCGTCACGAGGATCAAAGTCTGTGCGAGCAACAATTACCAGCACATCTCGTAATTCTACCTCACCGTCTACAATGTCGCGAATGCAACGGCTATAACTCAATCCAATTTTCATAGATCTTCTTTCCAGGTTTTCTTGTCAATAAACACTTTTAGAGTTTTGTCTTCATCTTGTAAACTATACTTGATGCCTTCACCATCTTTAAGATACTTAGTGTATGCTCGTCCAGTTTCGTCAATCACCTCAAAACGGTTTATGCTCTTCATACGCTGTAGTTCTTCACCATCAAAAATAGCATTGTGGATAGCCATGTAACCGCAGTTCATACCATCTACATACATGCCGTGATCAAAGCCAAAAGTATCATACAACACATAGCGATAGGATCCGTTGTCTACGAGGTCGCCTTTGTGGATACGCTTACACACACTATAGAAAGCGGCTTCGCGTTCTTCTGGTGTAAGTTGATTCCACCAGTCGTCCATTTCAACATCATGTTGTTTGCGATGTTTTTCCATTTCTTGACCAATGTCACTTAACTCTTGCAATGCTTTTTCACGTTCTTCCTGTGACTTTACAAATCCAGGGTCGTTTAGTGGTACAATTTCGTCTTCGTTCATTTAGCTTCCTAATAGCCTACATTTGTGTTAATGATACATCTCATACTACTAGTTGGTTGTTCTGCTGTATGATAGTATCGACCGTCAAATACTACTGCTCGTCCTTGCTTTGGAGTTACCCTATGCAAAATATTGTAGTCTTCAACCTTTAACTGATATTCTATTGTAACATCATCGTAGAGTTTGTCAACTATTAATGTATCACCGTCGGCGTCGCAAACGTAATACAGTATAACATTATGTCGGTTCGGTGAATCTACATGTAAACTATCAATTGATGTTCTTGTAAAATCTGTATTCAACGGATATTGTAGAAAGCTACGCATTTGTAATATTCCTCTGTTTGGAATATTAGCAACATCACAACTTGTTAAAATTAGAGGATGTAAAAAATCAAAAACATTACTAGTTGCACGACCGTCTTCAACAATAACGTGTTTAGCAGCTGGCTTGGATCCTATTGTAGGAATATTATTCTCAGTTTGAAAAGTAACATCGTCAACAAAATACCAAGGATGGTACTTAGAAAAAAATCTATGTTTAATTTCTTCTTGGTAGCTTTTTGGTATAATATCGTCGATTATTTGAATCATTGATTAGTATATTTCGGCCATTCTTGTTCAAATTGAGTAGCGTGTTCTTCTAGTTCAAAATGGAATGTGTGTTCATACACATTAGTATAAGAACTAAAACTCCATTGATGTCGTTCACAATTTCGACGACACCATTCTTTGCCACGAGTGTCTAGATCACTATGAAGACGAACACTGTAGCCCGGCTTCCATTTATTTTTGTAATCAGATTGTTCTTGAGGGGTCATTATACATTTGTCCACATGTGAACACTATAACCTTTTCCATTAGTGTCTCCGCCTTGATTTTCAATATCTTCACCGTCGTAGCTAATGTTAGTTATAACATCTTCTCCGTTTGGAAATTCTTCTGTATAAACTTTAAGTTTTTTAATATCGAATTGTCCAACAGTAGTAAAGATGCCTTCAAAGAATGTGCCCTTTTCTGAACTGTAAAACTGTAGTACATGATCAGGCTGGTCGTCTGTACCTTCTGCTACACTCATATTGATCAATTCAAGTGTATAATCACTCTCAGCATCAATCTCGTCTAGATAGGACTGAATCTCTTTGCTGTCTACTACAGTATCCATACATTTAGCAGTGTATTCTTCCGATTCAATTTCATCAATAGTTAATCTAGCACTACCAATTTCAACTCCGTATTGGTGACAAAACTCTGTAGGCGCTTCGTACCAAGGATATCGGTCACCTTCCATATCTTCAGGATCACTCATGAATTCCATTTCTAGAGGAACATCAGTAACTTCTTCACGACTCTCGTCTAACATATAGTTAAGCGTAGTATCGTATTCCTCTTCGTCTTTGGCTTTCCAAAACTCATATTGTTCTTTGGTAAGTTTTAGATAAGCAGATTCGCCACCATATCCCCAAAGGTGAATTCGGTAATGTCGAATAGGACGCTTGATAGTTTCGATAAGTTCTTGATTTTCTTCTGAGGTTGCCATGTTAAGATCCCTTAAAATATGTAAGTGTTATAATAATAGCATGATCAATGATAATTGTCAAGTGTTTTTATTTCTTTGGAGGCTTCGATACTACAACAGTAGCACCCTTTCCTTCCAATTTCTTTTGCATCTCTTGAGACTTTCGTTTTCGTTCTTCTGGAAAGAATTCTTCTTTACCCATATGACCTTTGTGCCCAAAATATTCACTAGTAGTGTGTCGCATGCTCATACTTTTCATACCTTGCATTCTTGGAGCAGCAGGAACACCTAGTTGACGTTTAAATTGGTTAGGATCAGTTTCTAAACAGTGGCCACATTTATCTGGGTGCTCGTTAAATTTGTGTATAGCATCAAAATGCATATGGCATGTTTCGCATTTATATTCATACATTGGCATGTTAAAATCTCCTGTTATTCGTGTATATTTAACATTCGTGTATCGCTCAAGTAGTTAATTATGGTATTAGATAAATACTACAGTAGAGCGTGAGGGCGTTTTTTATATGGACTTTTTAACACTAGCAAGCGAAGTAGGATTTCCAATCGCAGGAGCACTTGCTGCTGGATACTTCGTATTTTTAACACTTAGCTTTATCCTTGCTGGGGTAACAGGTAGTGTTACAACACTCAAAAACATTATTGGACAACTTGACAATCGTGTTCAAACTATGAACAACGACCTAGTTAAGATTGACGCTCTTCTTAGTTATGCACTTGGTGTTAAGCCTAACATTGATCGTATTGCTGCCAACGAAGGCAAGAACGACGCAAGGAGAGATTAATGGAAATTGATATCGCTGGCGCCATCAAAGACTTTGGATTCCCTGTTATTGCTGCCTTTGGAATGGGCTACTTTATATTCTTTATATGGAAATGGGTAACAGAAACAATTGATCCTGTTATTGGTGAAAGTATGGGAACGCTTATTAAACTTGTTGACCGTGTGCGTATGTTAGACAACGATCTAATTCGCTTGAACAGCAAACTTAGTATGGTGCTTGAATATAGAGCAAAATTAGATCCTAGTCAACAGCACGATCTAGATGCTATGGTAAGCAAGTATCAAAGTCGTAGCGCAACATTTAATTCTACAGGTAAAGTAGAAGAACCAAAAAAAAAGTAGAGACGATTAAAACTAAAGTTAGCAAA
>Ga0255775_1002670_pt1 | contig 15353 bp, 18 predicted proteins | sample 011ome_26_FD_179973 | JGI IMG/M metagenome (GOLD analysis project Ga0255775, IMG submission 179973) | Coastal salt marsh microbial communities from the Groves Creek Marsh, Skidaway Island, Georgia - 011511BT metaG (version 2) | ecosystem: Environmental > Aquatic > Marine > Intertidal zone > Salt...
GTCTCGTTCAAGCCAGATGATGTGGCCGATAATCTAAAGAACCAGAACGGCTTTATCCCCGGTATTCGCCCCGGGCAAAAAACGGCTGAGCATCTTGAATATGTGGTGAACCGCGTGCTGGTCTTGGGGTCAGCTTATCTTGCTGCCGTGTGCCTTTTGCCTGAGATTCTGCGCGGCCAGCTGGCGATTCCGTTTTATTTTGGTGGGACATCGGTTTTGATCGTGGTGTCGGTGACAATGGACACGATTCAGCAAGTTCAATCGCATTTGCTGGCACATCAGTATGAAAGCCTTATCCAGAAATCGCAGCTGCGCGGCAAAGGCAAGGCGCGCCGGAAAAAAGGACCTGCTCGTCGATGAACATCATTCTTTTAGGTCCGCCTGGTGCAGGAAAAGGAACGCAGGCGCGACATCTTGTTGACACCCGCGGCATGGTACAGCTGTCGACTGGCGATATGTTGCGCGATGCCAAAAGCAGCGGTAGCGAGATGGGTCTGAAGGTGGCAGAAGTGATGGCCCGCGGGGATTTGGTCACCGATGACATTGTGATTGGGTTGATCCGCGAAAAACTGTCACAGGCCAATGCTGGTGGTTTTATCTTTGATGGGTTCCCCCGTACGTTGGGGCAGGCCGTGGCGCTCGACGCCCTGTTGAAAGAATGTGGCCAATCGCTGGATTCGGTTATTGAGATGAAAGTGGATGATGTGGCGCTTGTGGCGCGTATCACAGGGCGCTCTACATGCGCTTCCTGCGGTGAAGTGTATCATGACGTCACCAAACCTCAGCCTGCCGACGGAAAATGTGTCAATTGTGGCGGCACCGAGTTCAGCCGCCGCGCGGATGATAACGCGGAAAGCTTGCGTCAACGTTTGATGGAATATTACAAGAAAACATCGCCGCTTCTTGGGTATTATTTTGCTCATGACAAGCTGGTATCGGTGGATGGTCTTGCCAGCATTGATACGGTTCAATCTGAAATCGCCAACATCTTGAATTGATCGAAGGTTTGGGCTTGACTGGATCTTTGAATCCTCTTACAGGCTGACACTTCTGAACTGAACGAGTTTTGCAGGTAAACGTTTATATCTGCAAGATTACCTGAGACAGCTTCGATCCCGGCCAAGGCAGGCGATCGGACGTTGTGAAAAAAGGTTCCGGGATTACGGAACCGCAACGAAAAGGAAATATAACGTGGCACGTATCGCCGGCGTAAACATCCCGTCGCATAAGCGGGTTCCAGTCGCCCTTACCTATATCACCGGAATTGGCCTGTCTTCGGCCAAAGCCATTTGCGAAGCCGTCAATATTGACGAAGCGCGTCGTGTAAATGAATTAAGCGATTCAGAAGTGCTGTCAGTGCGCGAGCATATTGACGCCAATTATTCGGTTGAAGGCGATTTGCGCCGCGAGACACAGATGAACATCAAACGCTTGATGGATCTTGGGTGTTATCGTGGTCTGCGCCATCGTCGTAACCTTCCAGTTCGTGGTCAGCGTACGCATACCAATGCGCGCACCCGGAAGGGCCCTGCCAAAGCCATCGCTGGCAAGAAGAAATAGGAAAGGGCATAGATTATGGCACGAGATACTCGCCGTGCAGGCAAGAAGAAGGTTTCCAAGAATATCGCAGCCGGTGTTGCGCATGTGAACTCTTCGTTTAACAACACTAAAATCCTCATCTCTGATGTGCAAGGCAACGCGATCGCGTGGTCTTCGGCCGGTACGATGGGTTTTAAAGGTTCGCGCAAGTCAACACCATATGCAGCGCAGATGGCGGCTGAAGATGCAGGGCGCAAAGCACAAGATCATGGCGTGAAAACGCTTGAGGTTGAGGTGCAAGGGCCCGGCTCTGGGCGAGAAAGCGCATTGCGTGCTTTGGCTGCGGTTGGGTTTAACATCACATCCATTCGCGATGTGACACCGATGGCCCATAACGGCTGTCGCCCACCAAAGCGCCGTCGGGTATAAACCCGCGCTATGTTTGAAAGAGGGGTGCCCGCGGGCAGCCCTCGCTTTGTGATTTTAACCTCGGGCGCGACTGGCTATTTGGTCATGGGGCAGTTGCAAGAATGGAGGGACGCATGATCCATAAGAATTGGGCTGAATTAATCAAACCCGCACAATTAGAGATTAAACCGGGAAACGATCCGGCTCGCGTGGCCACAGTGGTTGCAGAACCCTTGGAACGCGGTTTTGGATTGACATTGGGCAACGCGTTGCGCCGTGTTTTGATGAGCTCGCTACAAGGTGCTGCGATTTCAAGCGTGCAAATTGACAATGTGCTGCACGAGTTTTCTTCGGTTGCCGGCGTCCGCGAGGATGTAACAGACATTGTGTTGAACCTTAAGGGCGTGGCCTTAAAGATGGAAGTTGAAGGGCCCAAGCGCCTGTCGATCAGCGCAAAAGGCCCCGGTGTGGTCACTGCCGCGGATATTTCTGACAGCGCTGGTATCGAAATTTTGAACAAATCGCATGTGATCTGTCATTTAGATGATGGGGCAGACTTGTTTATGGAACTGACGGTGAACACCGGCAAAGGCTATGTCTCTGCAGATAAGAATAAAATGGAAGATGCGCCGATCGGTCTTATTCCAATTGATGCGATTTATTCGCCGATCAAAAAAGTATCATATGATGTGCAGCCAACCCGTGAGGGCCAAGTGCTTGATTATGACAAATTGACCCTGAAAGTTGAAACAGATGGTTCTTTAACGCCGGATGATGCGGTGGCCTATGCAGCGCGTATTATGCAGGATCAATTGTCGATCTTCGTGAATTTTGATGAACCAGAAACTGCGGGTCGCAACGAAGATGAAGAAAGTCTCGAGTTTAATCCGCTGCTGTTGAAGAAAGTGGATGAGCTTGAATTGTCGGTACGCTCGGCAAACTGCTTGAAAAATGATAACATCGTTTATATCGGTGATCTGATCCAGAAGACCGAAGCGGAGATGTTGCGGACGCCGAATTTTGGCCGCAAATCGCTGAACGAAATCAAGGAAGTTCTGTCTGGCATGGGCTTGCATCTTGGAATGGATGTCGAAGATTGGCCACCGGATAATATCGAAGATCTGGCAAAGAAATTCGAAGATAATTTTTAGGAATAGGGCGGGTGTAGCGCCCGCCTTTTAAATGCCCGCTTGATGCGGGGAAAACAGGGCATCTGCCCCAAGGAGAGTGGCTGACACGCATCGGCTGCCAGACAAAGCAAAAATATAGGAGATGAAAAATGCGTCATGCAAAAGGATACCGCCGGCTAAACCGGACCCACGAACACCGTAAAGCGCTTTGGGCGAATATGGCAGGATCTCTGATCGAACATGAGCAGATCAAAACCACGGTTCCAAAAGCCAAAGAACTGCGTCCGATCGTTGAAAAGCTGATCACATTGGGCAAACGGGGTGATCTGCACGCGCGCCGTCAGGCCGCCGCGCAGTTGAAAGAAGACCAATATGTCACAAAGCTATTTGATGTATTAGGCCCACGCTACAAAGAGCGCCAAGGTGGTTATGTTCGGATTATGAAAGCTGGCTTTCGCTATGGCGATATGGCCCCAATGGCGATTATTGAATTTGTAGATCGTGATGTCGATGCAAAAGGCGCCGCGGACAAAGCCCGCGTTGCCGCCGAGGAAGCCGCTCAGGACTAAGCGTCGCGCGATTGAGAACATGTATTGCCCCCGGTCTATTGGCCGGGGGTTTTTGTTTTTTAGAAGATATCTTGTAAATTCCTGAGCGCTTGCGCATATCTTCGAGGCCGGCTGTTTAAAAGGTTTAAAAATGCGTTTTGGGATTTTACTTTGGCTCTTTGCGATCGGGGTGGCGCTGCCCCTTGTTGCGGGTGACAGGGTGCCTCAATCGCGTGCAGAGATGACCTTGAGCTTTGTGCCCTTGGTGAGAGCTGCCGCGCCGGCTGTGGTGAATATTTATGCCCAGCGCCGGGTGGAAACGCGTGGGCGCAGTCCGTTTGCAGATGATCCCTTTTTTGGCAATTTTTTCCAAAATTTTGGTACGCAGCGGCCTCAAATTGAAAACTCACTGGGTTCTGGTGTATTGGTGTCGAGCGATGGTTTGATCGTATCGAATTATCACGTTGTGGCCCAAGCAACCACAATCCGCGTGGTCTTGCAGGATCGGCGTGAATATCAGGCCCAGGTTTTGTTAAGCGACGAAATAGCGGATTTGGCGGTTTTGCAATTGCTGGCAGCGCCCGATTTGCCGTTTTTGACGCTGCGAGAAAGTGAAACGGTTGAAGTTGGTGAATTGGCGCTGGCGATTGGAAATCCATTCGGGGTGGGCCAAACGGTCAGCAGCGGGATTATTTCAGGATTGGCACGCTCAGGCGCAGCCATTGGCAATCAGCGCGGTTATTTTATTCAAACAGATGCGCCCATTAATCCAGGAAACTCTGGTGGAGCCTTGGTTGATATGCAGGGGCGGCTCATCGGCATCAACACCTCGATACTTACCCGTTCAGGTGGCTCAAATGGTATCGGCTTTGCAATCCCAGCCAGTTTGGTTGAACAATTTGTGGCGCAAGCACGAGCTGGCGCGTCATCGTTTCAGCGGCCTTGGGCAGGATTGAAGGCGCAAACACTCACCTCCGATATCAGCGATACGCTTGGCTTGCGCCCCTATGAAGGTATTTTACTGACCGAGTTACATCCGCAAAGTCCATTTCGCGCAGCAGGGTTTCAGATTGGTGATATTGTCAAGGATGTGAATGGTGCTGCAGTGACCACACCAGAAGAGATGCTGTATCGATTATCCGTAACAGGCTTGGGCGCATTTGCAGAAATAACGCGCCTACGAGACGGTCGTGCCAGTGTGATTGCGGTTGAATTATCCGCCGCGCCAAATATCCCCCCAGCGATCGAAACCGTGTTGTCTAGAAATAGTTTTTTATCAGGGCTTAAAGTCAGCACGGTAAATCCTGCTATACAAGAGCGTTATAAATTAAGCTGGACCAGCGTTGGTTTTGTTATCTTAGACACTGGGACATTGGGGGCGCGGATTGGATTGCGGGTTGGCGATGTGATCCTTGCGGTGAACGGAGAGGCGCTGGAACAGCTTCAAGATATTGACCGAAGATTAAGAGCGGCCAATGGCCGGGGTGAAATCGTTGTTTTGCGCGGAGCACGGCGCTTGGCGTTGCGGTTTCGGTTATGAGCGACCTTTTTTCCAGCGATGCAAATGCGGCTCAGGGGCCGGTTCCTTTGGCTGAGCGCTTACGCCCGAAAACCGTTGAGGAGGTGATCGGGCAGGCGCAATTATTGGCGCCGGAGGCGCCCTTGGGGGCGATGCTTGCCTCCGGACAGTTGACGTCGTTGATTTTCTGGGGGCCGCCTGGCGTGGGAAAAACCACATTAGCCCGGTTGCTGGCCGATCATACGGATCTTTTCTTTGAACAAATCAGCGCAATTTTTTCGGGCGTTGCAGATTTGAAAAAATGTTTTGAAGCGGCGCGTTTGCGGCATAAAAATGGACGCGGAACATTATTATTTGTGGATGAGATCCATCGGTTTAACCGCGCGCAGCAAGATGGGTTTTTACCCTATATTGAAGATGGCTCGATCTTATTGGTGGGCGCCAGTACAGAGAACCCTTCGTTTGAGCTGAACGCAGCGCTTTTATCGCGCGCGCAAGTGTTGGTACTGACGCGCTTGGCGGATTCTGATTTGAGGCAGTTGATGGCGCGGGCTGAGGCGGTTTTGAACCGCGCCTTGCCTTTAACCGCTGAGGCGAAAGAGTTGCTGATTACGATGGCCGATGGGGATGGCCGGATGTTGTTAAACTTAATCGAACAAACTTTGGCATGGCCGGTTTCAGCGCAGGTCAGCGCAGAGGCTCTGGCAAAGCGGCTCAGCCGCCGCGCTTCGCAATATGATAAATCGGGCGATGGCCATTATAATTTGATTTCCGCTTTGCACAAATCTGTGCGCGGCTCTGACCCGGATGCGGCGCTATATTGGCTGGCACGCATGCTCGAGGGGGGCGAGGATCCACGTTATCTGGGGCGGCGCATATTGCGAATGGCGATCGAAGATATTGGTTTGGCAGATCCGGATGCGCAACGGATCTGCCTAGAGGCTTGGCAAAGTTACGAGCGGTTGGGCAGCCCGGAAGGTGAGCTGGCGCTTGCACAAGCGGTGGCTTATCTGGCGTTGGCGCCTAAATCCAACGCGATTTATACCGCTTACAAAGCTGCCCGCCGCGCCGCCTCCCGCGGCGGATCGCTTCCCCCTCCAAAGCATATTTTGAACGCCCCGACGGGGTTGATGAAAGATCAAGGCTATGGCGCCGAATATGCTTATGATCATGACGCCCCTGACGGGTTCTCTGGGCAGGATTATTTTCCGGAAGAGTTAGCGCGGCTGCGCTTTTATGAACCGGTTGAGCGGGGGTTTGAACGCGATCTGATAAAGCGCATTGCTTATTTCGACAAATTAAGAGCGCGTCGACGCAATGATCGGTGATCCGGCTTTGGCTTGACATTGGCGCGAGCAGAGCGGATGAGCACGGCTATGGTTTATCTTCTTGTGGCTTGTGGCGGCGGCATTGGTGCGCTCTTGCGTTTTTGTTTGGTTCAAACGGTGGCGTTTCCTTACGGCACGCTAAGCGTGAACGTGATCGGATCGTTCTTGATGGGGCTGGCCTTTGCCTATTTCGCTGGTCGGTTGGGTGAGGTCGCACCTCTGTTTTTGATGGCGGGCATTTTGGGAGGCTTCACCACGTTTTCCGCGTTTTCGCTGGATTTGCTGAAGCTGCTGGATATGGGGCGGTTCGGATTTGCCTTTGCCTATATATGTGGCAGCGTTCTGGGCGGTTTGGCGGCGGTTTTTCTAGGGTTTATAGCAATGCGATTGGTATCGGCATGAGCGGAGTACAAAAGCTAACGGTTGAGGAAGGCAGCGTTGATCAAAGGTTAGACCGCTGGTTGCGCCATTGTTTTCCGCAGTTGGGCCAAGCGCGCATCGAACAGATGTGCCGAAAAGGAGAGCTGCGCGTTGACGGCAAACGCTGCAAAGCCTCGACGCGTATCGCCGCCGGCCAAGAGATCCGCATCCCTCCCCTAACCGATAGTGATTTGAAACCGAGGGCGGTGGTTGCGCGCAGCGTGAGCCCGCAGGATGCTCGGATGATACAAAATGCTGTTCTGTATAAAGATGATCACATCATCGTGTTGAACAAGCCGCCGGGGCTAGCCACGCAAGGGGGAAGCAAACAAAATCGCCACGTGGATGGGCTGGCCGATGCGTTGCGCTTTGGTCATGATGAGAAGCCACGTTTGGTGCATCGCTTAGATAAGGATACCTCGGGTATTTTGGTTCTGGCGCGTCATCGCGCGGCTGCCAGCGCGCTAACGGAAGCGTTTCGGCATCGTGAAACGCGTAAAATCTACTGGGCGGCTGTGGCCGGAGTGCCTGCTCCTAAATCGGGCACTATCAAATATGGATTGGTGAAATCTATTGGTCATGGTGCCAAGGGCGCGGGCGAAAAAATGCATTGCGTTCATCCAAGTGATGTGGCCTCTGTTGAAGGCGCGAAACGCGCTTTAACCGATTATCGTGTGCTCAGTGCTTTGGCTAAACGCGGCGCATGGGTGGCTTTGGCACCGATCACGGGCCGCACGCATCAATTGCGCGCGCATATGGCGGAAATCGGCCATCCCATTATTGGCGATGGAAAATATGGAGGATCTAGCCAAGACAATTTAGGCGATGGCTGGGGAGCTCAACTGGGCGGCGATATCAGCCGTAAGCTGCATCTACACGCGCGGTTTTTGCGGATCGAACACCCTGTTCATAAAAAACCAATCAGTTTCACGGCTGCGTTAAGCGAACATATGCAGCGCACTTGGGATACGTTTCAATGGGACACGCATGATATTGAAGACGATCCGTTTGAAGATTTTATGGGGTAGGTTTTGGCGCCGTTTTTGATTGTTTTTGATGTTGATGGCACGCTTGTGGATAGCCAAGCCCATATTATTGGTGCGATGGGTCACGCTTTTTCTGTGCTCAGGCGCCCAATGCCGCCGCGGCAAGATGTTTTGGCTTGCGTCGGGCTGTCGCTGCCAGAGGTGTTTTATCGCTTGGTGCCGCAGGTCGATCATGAGGAACGTGATTTGGCAGAAAAAGCCTTTAAAGAGTATTTTGCCGGGCAGCGCGCAGACCAATCAGATCCGGGTTTTTATGCAGGGATCCTACCCCTTTTGCGGCAGCTCCATCAGGATCCGCAGTTTGTCTTGGGGGTGGCAACGGGAAATTCGCGCAGAGGCTTGAACGCCTTGTTAGAGGCAAGCGACTTGCATTCTTATTTCTTCACAACGCAAACTGCGGATGAGCACCCCTCAAAACCGCATCCTAGCATGTTGCATCAGGCGTTATTGGAGACCGGCACTGAAGCGCGCCGCGCCGTGATGATTGGAGATACCAGTTATGATAGAGATATGGCGCGCGCGGCAGGTATGCACGCGATTGGTGTGACATGGGGTTATCATAAGGCGCATCAGCTTTCTGGTTGCACGCATATTGCACAAACGGTGTCCGAGTTGCCGGGCTTTATTTCTCAAATAATGAAAGCATAGATATGGCTGATTGGCAGCAAAAACGATTCTGGACGCAGGTTGAAATTGCGCAGCAAGAGGTGGGCTATACGGTTTTGCTCGATGACCGCTTGGTTAAAACCCCTGCAAAAACGCTTTTGGCGTTGCCCTCGCAGGCTTTGGCAGAGGCGGTCGCCTCAGAATGGCGCGCGCAGGTTGAAACTGTTCGCCCTGAAACCATGCCCTATACCCGCCGCGCCAATGCCGCTTTGGATAAGGTGACGCCCCAATTCCAAGATGTTTTGAACATGTTGGCGGCTTATGGTGAAACCGATTTACTCTGCTATCGCGCGGCGCAGCCGGCCGAGCTAAATATGCGGCAAGCGGAGGCGTGGGATCCAGTGTTACAGTGGGCAGCGCAAACATATGGCGCAATTTTACACAGCACATCGGGGGTGACCTATCTGGCGCAAGCGGCAGAGTCTGTTTTGAACTTGGCAGCGCCGATGCAGGGCCTTTCAGCGTTTCAGTTAACCGCTTTTCATGATCTGGTGACATTTCCGGGCAGTTTGGTTGCAGCTTTGGCGGTTATAGAAGGTCATCTTAAGCCTGAAAAGGCGTGGGAATTATGCCGGATTGATGAAATTTGGCAGGAAGAACAATGGGGAATCGATGAGGAGGCTGCCGCGCATGCCGCGCTGAAAAAAGCTGATTTTCTTGCCGCATATGATTTTTTTACACGCTGTGGTTGAAAAATAGGCGGCGCGCGCGGGGGATGGAGCTTTGAGCCAATTCAAATCATGGTTTTGGTGATAGATTGCTTGACGATAATGTAAAAAATTGGCCACACTGCGGAATCACTTGTGCATTTGGCGCAGGTTATTTTGTGAGGTTAGACATACCGTTCTAATCAAAAGTCCCATTTTGGGACAACCATCAGAAAGAGGTAAAGATGAAAAAATCCTTAGTTTTAGGCGCAGTTACCCTAGCAGCGATGTCTGCTGGCAGCGTATTTGCGGGCACAGCGGATGACGTGAAAGCGCGCGGCACATTGAATTGTGGTGTGACAACAGGTGTACCTGGTTTTGCACAGCCCGATGCCGAAGGTGTTTGGCAGGGGTTTGATGTTGCAGTTTGTCGTGCAGTTGCCGCAGCCGTTTTAGGCGATGGCTCGGCTGTTGAGTTTGTTCCAACAACAGGTAAAACACGTTTTACAGCGTTGGCCTCTGGCGAGATTGATATGCTGGCGCGCAACACAACATGGACATTCAGCCGCGATGTGGATCTGAAGTTTGAATTTACAGGCGTGAACTACTATGATGGTCAGGGCTTTATGGTTCCAAAAGCGCTGGGCGTTGCTTCTGCTACCGAATTAGATGGCGCAACAGTTTGCATTCAAACCGGTACAACAACCGAATTGAACCTGGCAGATTTTTTCCGTTCAAACAACATGAGCTATGAGCCGGTGCCGATTGAAACCGGGTCAGAAGCGATCGCCCAGTATCTTGCTGGTGCCTGCGATGTTTACACGACAGACGCGTCTGCTTTGGCGGCCAACCGGGCCAATTTTGAAACACCTGGTGATCACATGGTTTTGCCAGAAATCATTTCAAAAGAGCCTCTAGGCCCATTGGTGCGCCACGGCGACAACAATTGGGGCGACATTGTGCGCTGGAGCTTGAATGCGTTGATCACAGCTGAAGAGCTGGGCGTAACATCTGCAAATATGGCAGAAATGGCCGCTGGTACAAACAACCCAGAAATCAATCGTCTGCTGGGCACAGAAGGCAATTTGGGCGAGATGCTTGGTTTGGATGCCGAATGGGCAAAGCGCGCGATCATGGTTGGCGGCAACTATGGCGAAGTGTTTGAAAGCAACATCGGCTCTGCAACCATTATTGGTTTGGCTCGTGGCTTGAACAGCCAGTGGACAGATGGTGGCCTGATTTACTCACCACCATTCCGTTAAGTTTAAGATAAAAAAGGGCGCTTTCGCAGCGCCCTTTTTTTATTGATTTGTTTCCGAAATTGCGCGAAATAAGCGCCGATATTTTAGAAAAAGTCTGGAACCCCCTTAATGTCACTCTCTGCCCAAGCGGACATGTCCGAATTTCGTCTATCAATGCTGATAAACGATAAGCGTTATCGGTCATATACTTTTCAATTTCTAGCGTTGATGGTTCTGATTTGCTTGATGGCGTTTCTGGGGTGGAACCTGATGCAGAACTTGGCCGCGGCGGGGTTGAACATATCCTATAGTTTCTTGGGCGAGCCAGCGGGCTATGACATTAACCAGCGATTGATCGAATATAATAGTCAATCGACGCATTGGCGGGCATCGGTTGTTGGTGTTTTGAATACGTTATTGGTGGCTGTTCTTGGATGTTTGATGGCCACTCTTTTTGGCGTGATCGCCGGTGTTCTGCGGCTGTCTAACAACTGGATCGTGGCCAAAATAATGGCCGTTTATGTTGAGATCTTCCGCAACATTCCCGTGTTGATTTGGATTTTGATTATCAACGCGCTGTTTCTGGCAGCATTGCCGCAACCGCGCGCGTTCCGCGGTGATAATCCAGAAGCGACAATGCTATTTGATGCATTTGCCTTTACGGGACGCGGGATCTATATGCCGAAGCCGGTTATGTATGAAGGTGGTTGGATTGTTGTCGCCGCGTTTATCTTGTCGCTTATTGCCATTTTTGTCTACCGCCGCTACGCGCGCAAAACCTTATTTGATCATGGTGTGGTTTTACCCGTTCTCTGGCCGAGTTTAGCGATTTTATTCGTGCCAACGCTGGCGATGTTTTTTCTGTTAGGAAGCCCGATTGGCTTGGAATACCCTGCTTTGAAAGGGTTCAATTTCAAAGGTGGTATCTGGGCGCGCGGATCCTTATTATCGCTTTGGTTCGCATTATCGATTTATACCGGTGCGTTTATCGCCGAAAACGTAAGAGCGGGCATTCAAGCGGTGTCAAAAGGTCAAAGCGAAGCAGCCGCCTCGCTTGGCTTGCGGCCAGGGCGGATTATGAATCTGGTGATCTTGCCGCAAGCGCTTAGAGTGATAATTCCACCTTTGATTTCAAATTATTTGAACCTGACCAAAAACTCATCGCTGGCGATTGCGGTAGGATATATGGACATCACTGGAACTCTGGGTGGCATTACGCTGAATCAGACAGGACGCGCCATTGAAACGATTTTACTTTTAATGGCCTTTTATTTGACAATTTCACTGGGCATTTCAGCGATTATGAATGTCTATAACAATTCGATTAAGTTGAAGGGGCGATAAGATGACCGAGCAAGTCACAGCCTTTGTCCGCCACACGCCCCTGCCACCCTCACCGCCACCCGCAAGCCAAACGGGAATGGTGAAATGGTTGCGCGAGAATCTGTTTTCATCCGTGTTCAATGCAATACTCACCGTGCTGGCGCTGTATTTCATTTATAAAATCTTAGCTGGTTTTATTCCTTGGATGATGAATGGTGTTTGGAACACCTCTTCTATCGCAGAATGTTATGCGGTGCTGAATGGAAAGCGGGGGGGCTGCTTTTCGGTGTTAACTGAGCGGTGGCATCAGCTAATATTTGGCTTCAAATACCCAAGCGACCAATATTGGCGCCCTAGTTTAAGCTTTATTTTGCTTTTAATTTCTGTCGCGCCTGTGCTGTTTTCGAAACTTCCACGGAAGATGTTGCTGATCACTGCAATTTATCCGTTTTTGGCCTATTGGTTGATCTGGGGGGGAACCGTGATCGTGCCCCTAATCGGGTTGCTCGGATTTGTTGGTGGGTTTAAGGTCTTTCAAGCGATGGCCCAGCAAAAATTTGCCGTAGGCTTTTTCGCAGCAACGTTCGCGGCACTGTTAATTTGGTATTTGGGCAGTTATCTAAGCGCTCCGCTCAGCAATTTCATCGCGCTTGAAGCGGTTCCGAGCCGCGATATGGGCGGCTTTATGTTGAATATCATTCTGGGGACCGTTTGCGTGTCTTTATCTGTTCCGCTGGGGATTTTGCTCGCCTTGGGCCGGCAGTCAGATTTGCCAGTCATTCGGGTGATTTGCGTTGTGTTCATCGAATTTATTCGAGGCGTGCCGCTGATCACCTTGTTATTTGTGGCCAATGTTGTCTTGGCGTATTTTCTGCCGCCGGGCACAAATTTTGATCTGATCTTACGGGTCATCATTATGATCACGCTGTTTTCGGCGGCCTATATTGCCGAGGTTATTCGGGGCGGGTTGGCAGCTTTGCCAACTGGGCAATATGAAGCGGCGGGCAGTTTGGGGCTGGATTATGCGCAGTCGATGCGTCTTATTATTCTGCCACAAGCTTTAAAGATCTCTATTCCCGGGATTGTAAATGTTGCCGTGGGGCTGTTCAAAGACACCACATTGGTCTCGATTATCTCGATGTTCGATTTGGTCGGAATGATCCGTGGCCCCATCCTTGCCTCCACCGAGTGGAATGGGATTTATTGGGAGCTGCTTGGCTTCGCGGCAGTTTTGTTTTTTATCGTGTGCTATGGCATCTCGCAATATTCACAATGGCTCGAGCGACAGCTCGCAACCGATCACCGTTAAAAGGTAGCTTTTATGACACAACCTGCAAAATTGACCGTCTCAGACGAAATCGCGATCGACATCCAAAGCATGAATAAATGGTATGGTGCGTTTCACGTCTTGCGCGATATCAATCTTACGGTGAACAGGGGGGAGCGGATCGTGGTCTGCGGCCCGTCGGGATCGGGGAAATCGACATTAATCCGGTGTATAAACGCTTTAGAGGAACATCAGCAGGGTAAGATCACGGTTGATGGTACAGTGCTGTCTTCCGATCTTAAGAATATTGATAAAATTCGGTCTGAAGTGGGCATGTGTTTTCAGCATTTCAACTTATTCCCACATTTAACGATTTTAGAAAACTGCACGCTTGCACCGATTTGGGTGCGTAAAACACCCAAAAAAGAGGCGGAAGAAACCGCAATGCATTTTCTGGAAAAGGTAAAAATTCCAGAACAGGCTGATAAATATCCGGGTCAATTATCTGGTGGGCAACAGCAGCGGGTGGCCATCGCGCGATCGCTTTGTATGAAACCGCGCATTATGCTCTTTGATGAACCGACATCGGCGCTTGATCCAGAAATGATCAAAGAGGTGTTAGATACTATGATTGCCTTGGCCGAAGACGGCATGACGATGATTTGCGTCACGCATGAGATGGGCTTTGCCCGGCAAGTGGCCAATCGTGTTATCTTCATGGATGAAGGGCAAATCGTCGAACAAAACGAGCCTGAAGAGTTTTTCGAAAACCCGCAATCGGATCGAACAAAATTGTTCCTAAGCCAGATTCTGGGCCATTAAAGGCTGCTAGTGACGTGGACCGTTTGACAGGTCCATGCGCACATCTTGGGGGCTTGCAAAATTGACCGAGGTGGCTGCGCCCCAGGTAAGCGCGCGCCATTCCTCTATCGGCAGATCAGCTATCCAGATCGCGCCGGATGGAAAAGCTTTGAATTCTGGGTTGTCCGAACTCTCTTTGCGCAAACGGTTGGCCAGATCGGAAATCCCAAAATTATGCCCAATCATAAGAACCGAGGATCCAGTAGCCTTTTTCAGAGCAGTCAGCAGCGTTGCTGCGGGGGCAAGATAAAGAGTTTTTGAAAAAAAAAGCGGGGCAATTTTTTAATTGCAATAAGTCATAGGTTTTGGCTGTACGCTTTGCCGCTGAGACCAAAGCGCTTTGTGGGTGGTAACCATGCGCGTGGAACCAGTGTCGCATATGCGCGGCGTCCTGCTGCCCGCGGGCGCTTAACGGACGTTCAAAATCCCTGGATTGTGCAAAATCATCGGATTGCGCATGACGCATCAAAATCAGGCGCTTACTCAATTTGCAAAGGTCTTCATGTGAAATGCCGATTGCGCCTGCGGGCGCGCCGCGTTTTTGCTGACAGGGCAGGCCCTGCGCGCGGCGCAGCCCGTCGAGTGGCAGCTTAAACTGTCTGGCCCATTGATATGAGCGCGGCAGCCTGCAACATCATAGGCGCGGTGTTTAAAAGCCTCGACGGGGCAAGCGTTTTGACAGGGGGCTGAACAGCCGATGCAGGGTGAGGGGTCGGTCTGAGGCAGCTCTAGATGCCATGGCAGGGCAAGCGCGCCTCGGAAAGAAACGTATAAACCCATTTGTTGATGAACCAACAGGCGAATGGGCGAGCTAAAGATATTTCCGCAGCGCAAAGCCCATGAATAAAAAGGAGCATAAGGCGGCCCGCCGAATGGAAAGACGGCCCGCGCGCCCAGCTTCTTTGCCAAATCGGACACAACCCGTTCAGACCATCGGTCAAGCGGGTCCGGTGCACCATCTGTCTTTTCTGGGCTATTGGCGAAAATAGGCCAGAAATATTGATCTCTGGGGCCAAGCAAAATCAGTGTTTTACAGCCCTTGGGCGCCAGATCAGTTTTTTCTGGGTGCAGCCCGCCTAAAACCATCAGACCGGTTGCATCCACCAGCTGTGTGACTTCTAAAAAGCGCTCAGAGGCTTGGGTAGGATTCATCTGCTTGTATCGCTGGTCGCCTGAGCGTCTGGTGAGTTTGCACAACGCGCAGCCCTATGCGGCGCGGCTTTTATCAAGGTCGAGCGTCACGAATAAGAGAGCCCGCGCCATGTTCTGTAAACAGCTCAAGCAAGCAGGCATTTTGTGCACGCCCATCCAAAATAACAACAGCGCGCACGCCGCCATTCAGGGCTGCAAGCGCTGTTTCTGTTTTGGGAATCATGCCGCCTGCGATCACGCTCTCCTGCGTCATCTGGC
>Ga0255775_1002684_pt1 | contig 15310 bp, 15 predicted proteins | sample 011ome_26_FD_179973 | JGI IMG/M metagenome (GOLD analysis project Ga0255775, IMG submission 179973) | Coastal salt marsh microbial communities from the Groves Creek Marsh, Skidaway Island, Georgia - 011511BT metaG (version 2) | ecosystem: Environmental > Aquatic > Marine > Intertidal zone > Salt...
GCTTAATATTCCTTCTATTACGCTATTTGGTTCAACGCCAGGATATCGTAATACGTACACCACAGATATTAATCGAGTTATTGAATCTGAATCAAAAGTTGACCCTTATAAGATTGATAAGAATGACTTTTCAATTAAAGCAATCAGAGTGGACGTTATTGTTAAAATAACGAAAGAATTATTATTTAAGGAAAAATCATGAAAATCACCATAGCTGGCACTGGCTACGTTGGTCTTTCTAACGCCATGTTGTTGGCGCAAAATCATGAGGTAATTGCCCTTGACATAATCCCTGAGAAGATCGAACAGCTTAATAATAAAATCTCTCCCATAGTAGATGCTGAGATCGAAGATTTTCTAGCTAATAAAGATCTTAACTTTACTGCCACTCTAGACAAAGAGCTAGCCTATAAAGATGCTGACTTTGTCATTATCGCCACACCAACAGATTACGATACCATTAACAACTACTTTAACACCTCATCTGTAGAAGCGGTTATTCAAGATGTTATGAGTATCAATCCAGATGCGATCATGGTGATTAAATCAACTGTACCAGTTGGCTACACTCAAAGCATTAAAGATAAGTTTAAGATTGATAACATTATTTTCTCACCAGAGTTTTTGCGAGAAGGTTTAGCGCTTTATGACAACCTGCATCCTTCACGCATTATTGTCGGTGAGAAGTCCAATAGAGCTGAAGTCTTTGCCAATCTTTTGCAAGAAGGAGCGATAAAAGAAGATATCGATATTCTCTTTACCGATTCTACTGAAGCAGAAGCAGTTAAACTGTTTAGCAATACTTACTTGGCCATGCGAGTTTCGTACTTTAATGAGCTGGATTCTTATGCTGAAGCGCACGGATTAGATTCCAAGCAAATCATCGAAGGTGTTGGTCTTGATCCAAGAATTGGTAGTCATTACAACAACCCATCTTTTGGCTATGGAGGTTATTGCTTGCCAAAAGATACCAAGCAGCTTAAGGCTAATTATGAAGATGTGCCTAATGCACTCATTAGCGCTATTGTTGATGCCAACTCAACCCGTAAAGATTTTATTGCAGACTCAATTATTAGTAAAAATCCTAAAGTAGTAGGCGTACATCGTCTTATTATGAAGAGCGGCTCTGACAATTTTAGAGCGTCAAGTATTCAAGGCATTATGAAGCGCATTAAAGCCAAAGGTATTAAAGTGATCATCTATGAGCCAGTACTATCAGAGCAAGGTGAAGAAGAGTTCTTCCACTCAAAAGTGATTGATAATTTGGAAGAATTTAAGCAAATCAGCGATGTGATTGTTGCCAATAGAATGGTGAATGAACTGCAAGATGTTCAAGACAAGGTCTACACAAGAGATTTGTTTAATTCAGATTAATAAATAACAGGATTTACATGAAAGTATTAGTAACAGGCTCAGCTGGATTCATCGGCTCAGCACTCTCCATCAGACTACTCGACAGAGGCAACACTGTAGTGGGTATTGATAATCATAATGACTATTACGATCCTGCCTTAAAAGAAGCACGCTTGGCTCGTCATAAAGATCATCCTAACTACACTCATATTAGAATGAATCTTGAAGATCGCAAATCCATGGCAAAGCTATTTAAAGACGAACAGTTTGACGCTGTAGTGAATCTAGCCGCGCAAGCAGGCGTGCGTTATTCTATTGAAAACCCCTTGGCTTATGTAGATACTAACTTGGTGGGGTTTGCACACATATTGGAAGGTTGCAGGCACAATAAGGTAGGACACCTTGTATATGCATCATCAAGCTCTACGTATGGACTTAATACCAAACAACCATTCTCTACCCATGACGCAGTTAATCATCCAGTAAGCTTATATGCTGCCACTAAGAAAGCTAACGAGCTAATGGCACATACCTATTCTCACCTGTATGATCTACCAACCACAGGCCTAAGATTTTTTACTGTATACGGCCCATACGATAGACCAGACATGGCACTACAGAGGTTCACCAGAGCCATCATGAATGATGAGCCTATTACGGTGTTTAACTACGGTAAACACCGCAGGGACTTTACCTACATTGATGATATTGTTGAAGGTGTTATTAGAATATTAGACAGGCCGGCACCAATTAATCCAGATTGGGATGGTAATAATCCAGATCCAGCAACTTCTAGTGCGCCTTATCGAGTTTACAATATTGGTAATAACAACCCGGTAGAGTTAATGGATTACATTGAGGCACTAGAAAACTCATTAGGCAAGAAGGCAGAAAAAGAACTACTACCACTCCAACCTGGAGATGTGCCAGATACTTATGCTGATGTAGATGACTTAGTAGAACAATTTGATTACAAGCCAAGTATGGGTGTTAAGCAAGGTGTGGAGAATTTTGCTAAGTGGTACAAGGCGTATAATAATCTTTAGTCTTTAATCACTGTCTGAGCCTGTTTAATAGAGCCCAACACGTAATTGGCGTTTGAATTTTCTTCGTCGATGTCATGGCCACTTTTTACCAAAATAGTATTGTTAATGCCTGCCGCATTGGCTGCTGAGACATCAGCCTCTTTATCGCCAATCATCCAGGACTTACTCATGTCAATATCATGCTTTTCTTTGGCTGTTAGCAACATGCCTGGCTTGGGTTTTCGACAAGAGCAACCATCTTCAGGCTCGTGTGGACAGAAAAACACATCCAAGACATCAACATCTCGAGCGCTAAACTGCTCCAACATCCAGTTGTTAACTGTGTGAAATTCGTCTTCACTGTAGTAGCCTCGACCAATGCCAGATTGATTGGTGACAATGATAAGTTGGTAGTCTAATGTTTGCAAATACATACAAGCTTTAAACACTCCATCAATAAATTGAAAGTCTTTTATCTTGTGTAGGTAGCCCACTTCTTTATTGATGACGCCATCTCGATCCAAAAAAACCACTTTTTTACTCATGCACTTTTGTCAATAAAGTTAATACATAGGGTAGTATATGCTAATTTTGATTACTCTTAAAAACATATGGATTTATCTGTCGTCATACCAGTGCATAATGAAGAGGAAAGCATCGGTAATTTAATCAATGAAATTGTTGCAGCCTTGTCTGAAAAATATCAATATGAGATCGTCGTAGTAGATGACGGTAGTACGGACCAAACACTTGATACATTGTTAGAAATTAAGCAAGAATTAACAGTATTAAGGGTAATTAAACACCTTAAAAATAGTGGGCAATCAACTGCAGTAAGAACAGGCGTTCAACAGGCAAAATCAGCTTGGATTGCTACTCTAGATGGTGATGGTCAAAATGATCCGGCAGATATTCCAAATTTATATAATGAGCTAGTTAATCAGGATTTAGATCCTTGGCTGGTAGTGGCTGGCTATCGCAAAAAACGCAAAGACACTTGGCTAAAGCGAATGTCTTCAAAATATGCCAATGGTATACGCGACAGGTTGTTAAGAGATGGCACACCTGATACAGGGTGTGGTCTTAAAGTTTTTTCTCGTGATAGTTTTCTGGCATTGCCATATTTTGATCATATGCATCGTTATATTCCTGCCTTATTTCAACGCCAAGGTGGTCGTGTCGTGTCTATTGAGGTTAATCACCGTCATCGTGCACTGGGTGTGTCTAAATATGGATTCCACAATCGTCTATGGGTAGGTATTGTTGATATTTTAGGGGTTCGCTGGTTGCAAAATCGTGCACGATTAACAAAAACACAGGAGCTTTGATTATGCAAGACATTCCAACTTCATGGTTAATCCTGGGGCTTGCTGGCCAAGCATTATTTTCTATGCGTTTTCTCATCCAGTGGATTTACAGTGAAAAACATAAAAAAAGCATTATTCCACATGCTTTTTGGTATTTTAGTTTAGCAGGCGGACTGACGCTTTTAAGCTATGCAATTTTAAGACAAGACCCTGTATTTATTATTGGCCAAGGTATGGGTTTATTTGTGTACGTCCGTAATCTTATGCTTATTCGTAACGAGCACACTGAAAAAATTTAGTTACACTCTTGTTTTGGGCTGAGTGCATAAAATAACGTATATTTGGTATCTACCACCATTGTTATTAACTCCCCAGATTCAATGGTTTTATTGATATTAGGCGTAACATACGGTGTGTCATTATCCCAAAGCCATAAACATTGAGTTGAGCCCTTATAGTGCTCTTTTCTAAAGTTTCTATCTTCGATAATAACATTGTGTTTTTGATAATGCGATAATAGGTGTGAGCCAATAAATCCATCTCTAGTTTTCATAATCGAGCCCTCTATAGTGGATGCTGGCAACTTATCAAATGTTTCGACAATTGGGCGATTAAGTCGCCCATATTGGCCAAGCTCAGGCCCTACAGTCACTTGCGCAATACGAATTGATAATATTAAAACAGTAAAAATTATCGTAATGACAGCAAACCAACGCATTATTGATTTTGATAGTAACGTCTCTCTTTCAATTCTAGCTAACATCCACAAAGGAAATATCATCATTAAAGGATGGAACCAGCGTACTTTAAAATGCGGCATGCTCATAAAAATTGCTAACAAAACAACTGCACCAAGAATTATTAAAAAGAATCTATTTAATAATTTTGATGAGTCGTCTTTTGAGGCTTGTTGGTCAATATTAAATATTTTCCTCCAAGAGTTAATAAAAAATATTAACGAAAAAGGTATAACAAAAGCGATAGCGGCCCCAGTAAACTGCCCCACAGATCTTATTCGATCAACTAATAAGTTGTCACTAGTTACTTTTAGCTTTTGATCGATTGACAAGAAAACCTCTTGGTAATTCTGAGTTATCCAATAAGCGTGTGGCCCGACAACTATTATAAAAACCCCAATACTTAAGAGTATTTTCTGATTAATAATAATCTTTCTAAATGAGGTTACAGTAACAGCTGAAATAAGTAGTGGAATCATAAACAACAAAAAGCTGTATTTCGACATTAGGCCAATACCTAGAGCAAGTCCCAAATACAGGTAATTTTTAATAGAGTTATCCTCTTTGAGAGATAGCAGAGCATGTAATGATAGAATAATGCCAAATCCCAACAGAATGGTATGGGTAAAGCCTTGATGTATATGCCATGCAAATGAAGGCATTAACAGATAAGAAAAAGTTGCAATATAACGAGTCTGCAGGTGTTGAAACAACTGTCCCGATACAAGCCAAGTGAACCAAAAAGTTGCTGAAATTATTACGTATTTTAAAAGTGTTAATGCAAGCAACCCTGTGCCGAAAATTTGAAACATGATCCAACTTAGCCAACTATATAATGGCGGTTGAGGGATTGGATAGCCTAGTAATAAATTCTGAGCATGGTCAATTTGTTCAGAATCGTCAACCTGTAGTGTTTGGCTAAACAACATTCTAATTAAAAAATGAACTACTAGATAAATGAGCAGCCAAAAAAGTGGTTTTCTTATTAAAGAATTAGAGTTAACCATTCTTTCTTATTGCTTGATTTGATAAGGGTGTAAACAATATAGCAATAAATAACATTATAAAATGACCTTCACCAGAGTCTGTAATAATAGATGTTCCCAAAGATCCAATAAGAATTAATATCAACAATCCTTGCGCACTATTCTTATAAAAATCATTTGGGAGTTTTTTAGTGTATTCAAATAATTTATAGATAAGAAAAAGATATAGCAACAACCCTATTAAGCCATACTGAATGGCAATTGATAGATATTCAGAGTGGGGGTTGGTTGTTTTTGATCGATGTTCAAATATAGGGGGAAATTTGTCTAAATTATCAATATGTGATTGATTGATTGACCCTGTTCCTGTGCCTATCCATGGATTTTCTTTAATAATTATAAGTCCATTAGTTAACATTGCTAAACGCACATCAATAGACTTAACGGCAGTTCCAGATTCAAAGTCTCCTAACCCAGTATGTACTTTATTAATAGCACTGTAAATCGAGGTGTTATTATTACTTGCGCCATAGGTGAGAATTCCTAGTAATGCTATGGGTAATATTAATACCGCTTTATATCTATATTTTTGGATGATAAATATAGATAGTAAAGATATTGATAGTATTTGCCCGGTAGTTCCGTCGTTGATAAATATTGAATAATAGAATGACAAAATACCTAAAAGAAAATATATAACCTTATTCAAATCAAAAAATTTGTGCATTGACATAAACCCAAAAAACGCAAACAATATGTTTGTAATAATATGTGTTTTGAAGCCGCCACTTTCTGACACATGAAGAGACACTCCTTCATATAGCTGAACATTGATGGGTTGTATGATATCTAAGAAGATTAAATAAACTAAACACAATATTAGACTCATGCTTATAAAAAAGGCATTTATAAGTAGTTCATTATTTTTCCTCTCAATCAAAAAAGGAAATATTAGAAATACAAAAAGAAATTTTTTATAAGTTGATATACCCTCGAGAACATCTTCATAGCTTCCTATAGACCATAAGGACCCAAGGATTACAAATAAGAAAAATAGTAAACTGAATTTCGAGGTATTATTTTTCCAAGATATTTTTATGTTTTTAATGAAATTCTTGTTAAGAGTAATAAAGATTAACGCAAGATATAAAAATAGATTCATTAAAGCTGTACTTATAGGTATGAAAAATACGAAAAAAGTTAAACTTATTTTTATTAATGTACTGTTATTTATTGTATGGTACGGTATCTTTTGCATTGTAATTCGGTTAATTGACTATCTGCTGTCTTTCTTGCATATAGACGCCATTTTTCACATGGTTGCACCAGGTGTTATTATTTAAATACCATTCGATGGTTTTTCTAATACCTGTTGCAAAGGTTTCATCAGGGGTCCAATTTAATTCCTTATCGATCTTGGTAGCATCAATTGCATATCTAACATCATGCCCCGCTCTATCACCCACATAAGCAATAAGCTGTTCATATTTTGTAATGCCATCTAGTTTGCTTGGTAGTAATTCATCTAGGATATTGCAAACAGTTTTTACAACATCAATGTTTTGCAACTCATTGTGCCCACCAATATTGTATGTTTCTCCAATTTCTCCAGTAAGTGCTACATGAAGTAACGCTCTTGCATGATCATCAACATACAGCCAATCGCGTATTTGCTTACCATTGCCATAGATTGGCAAGTCTTTACCTTCTAGCGCATTCAAAATAATAAGCGGAATAAGCTTCTCAGGAAACTGAAAAGGGCCGTAATTATTTGAACAGTTTGTAATTAGTGTGGGGAGTTTAAAAGTGCGTTGCCATGCTCGCACTAAATGGTCAGAACTTGCTTTTGCTGCTGAGTAGGGAGAGCTTGGTGCATATGATGTTTCTTCAGTAAAGAGATCATCTGTACCTTCTAAATCACCATAAACTTCATCGGTAGATACATGATGAAATTTGAAGTTATTTTTTTTATTTCCCACTAAGCTTGACCAGTAATCTCTAGCCTCTTCAAGCAACACATAAGTACCCACAATATTGGTTTGAATGAATTCACCAGGACCATCAATAGAGCGATCAACATGTGATTCAGCTGCTAAATGCATAACAATGTCAGGCTGATGCTTATTAAATACACGTTTGATCTCAGTAGCACTGCAGATGTCAACTTGCTCAAAAGCATACCTTTCATTGCCTTCAATAGATGCCAAGGATTCCAAATTACCTGCATAAGTCAGCTTGTCGACGTTAACAACGCTATGTTCAGTATTGTCAATAATGTGACGAATAACTGCAGAGCCAATAAAGCCTGCACCGCCGGTAATCAATAGTTTCTTTAAAGTCATTGTTGTTCCTTTAATATTGTCATACAAGTATTTAGAGATTCTTTCCAATCAGGAGTGTCCACACTAAACGCTTTGGTTATTTTATTTTTATCCATTATCGTATTCATTGGCCTTCTTGCGGGTGTCGGATACTGCTCTGCTGTTATAGGGCTAACGCTACATTGGATATCTGCCATTTTGAAAATTTCCTTAGCAAATTCATGCCAACTTATCTCACCCGCATTTGAATAATGATAGATTTGTGTTTCCTGTCCTGCCTCTTTAAATGTTTTATTTTGCACAATGTCTAGAATTGCATTTGCAAGATCAGTTGCATAAGTAGGCGAGCCTATTTGATCACTGACTACACTTAACTCATTACGTTCTTTACCTAGCCTAAGCATTGTTTTAACAAAGTTATTGCCACACTCAGAATACACCCAGCTTGTTCTAATGATTATTGCATCAGTTGACATAATGTCTTGTAACGCCTTTTCTCCATCAAGTTTTGTTTTTCCATAAACATTGATAGGATTAGCGATATCGGTTTCTGTATAAGGATTATCACTCTCTCCATCAAATACATAATCGGTAGAAATGTGAATTAATTTGGCTTGTTGTGTTTTAGCAATCTGAGCCAATTGTGTTACTGCTAAGTGATTGATCTGATTAACAAGCACCACCTCTTCTTCTGCCTTATCAACAGCAGTATGAGCCGCACAATTGATGATGATATCAAAATTGTTATGGTTAAAGTAACTAGTAATGCTATCAGTGCTACTGAGGTCTAGCTCTTCTCTGCCAACAAAAATAAATTCGTCGGCTTGTTCATTATTGGTAACAATTTTATAAACAGATTTACCTAATTGGCCATTCTTACCGGTAACTAGTATTTTCATTGCTAATTACTCAAACAGATCAAGAGCGTCAGATAAGTTAGGGTGAATCTTGTCTTTATCTGAGAGTTGTAATGCTTCTATAGTTAAACGCCAATCGATGCCTAATTTAGCGTCATCAAACGCAATACCTCGATCATGCTCTGGTGCGTAATAATTATCTACTTTATAGGCAAATATTGCACTATCACTAAGGACCAAAAAACCATGGGCAAAACCATGTGGTACAAAGAGTTGATGTTTATTCTCTGCTGTTAGCTCTACAGCCACATGTTGACCAAAGGTAGGGCTAGACTTACGTATATCAACAGCTATATCCAATACACTGCCTTTAATCACTCTTACCAGCTTGGCTTGAGTGTAGGGTGGTAGTTGATAATGTAGTCCACGCAATACGCCCTTAGTTGATTTAGATTCATTGTCTTGAATAAAATTAACCTGATAACCAACAGCCTCTTCAAATAGATCTTGTCTAAAGGTCTCTATAAAATAACCACGGTTATCCCCATGTACAGTGGGCTCGATGAGTACTACATCGGGGATTGACTGAGAGATAAAGTTCAAATCATTTCCTCTGCGCGTCGAAGTAAGTATTGCCCATATTGATTCTTAGCTAATGGTTGCGCTAATTCTATGAGTTGTTCTTTGGTGATATAACCTTCTTCGAAGGCAATCTCTTCAATACAAGCCACTTTCAAGCCTTGGCGTTTTTCTATAGTTTCAATAAAGGTCGAGGCTTCTAGTAAACTCTCGTGTGTACCCGTATCCAGCCAAGCATAGCCTCTGCCCATCAGTTCAACGGTTAAGCTTTCTTCGCTTAAATACATTTGATTCACTGCGGTGATCTCCAACTCACCTCTGTCAGATGGTACAACTTTCGCAGCTTTTTTAACCACATCATTTGGGTAGAAGTACAAACCTGTTACTGCATAGTTGCTTTTAGGTCTATCTGGCTTCTCTTCAATGCTAAGCGCTTTACCAGTGTGATCAAAATCAACCACACCATAACGCTCTGGATCATGAACATGGTAGCCAAATACCGTTGCCATATTTTTATTTGTTGCATTCTTTACAGCATTAGCAAGCATCTGGCTCATGCCATGACCATAATAAATATTATCACCTAGTATTAAACAAGTATCGTCATCGCCAATAAAATCTTTGCCTAAGATAAATGCCTGAGCCAATCCATCAGGAGAAGGTTGCACAATATATTCAAACTTCATGCCAATATCAGAGCCATCTCCTAATAATTGCTCAAATCTTGGCAGGTCTTCAGGGGTGGATATAATTAAAACCTCTTGTATTCCAGCCAACATTAATACTGACAAAGGGTAATAAATCATCGGCTTATCATAGATAGGCATAAGTTGTTTTGATACAGCTTTAGTTAAAGGGTAAAGTCGTGTACCTGAGCCACCTGCTAGAATTATTCCTTTCATGGTTTAATAATATCTATTTTAAATTCAGTGTTTAACATTTTCCAGGTAGTCCCCATTTTTTTGGCTTTCCAAGCAATAGCCACGTTAAGACAACAGCCCTATCTAATAGTTTATTTCGCATTCTAATATTTAACCCTAATGTTAAGATTGTAATTATTAAATAAAAACAGCCATCGACAATAAGTTTTGGAATATTCCAAAGATATAAAATTATAACAAGATGTGCAGGCAAAATTTTATGCCAAAATAATAATCTAGATCTAAAGAATTCAATTCTTGATCCATGATAAACAGATTTAGTGCTATCACCGCCAATATGTATAATTTTAATATGTGGCGCTACCAAAACCTTCCAGCCATTTTTTGCTATTCTAGTGCACCATTCAGTTTCTTCAAAGTAAAAGAAAAAATCATCATCCATCATCCCGGCAGATTCAACTGTCGATCTTCGCACAGCAAGGCATGCGCCACGTAATGTGCCAACTTCATGAATAGTTTTATGTTTATCAGGTGACTTTAGGCGTCCAATTGAATCTAACTCAGAAAAGAATGTAGGTGACTTAGAGTATGACCCAACCATGTTTTGATTAACGTCCAATAGTTGTCCGCCAATAATCCCTGATTCTGGAGAGTCAATGAATATTTCTTCAAAATCACTTAGACAATTTTTGGGTAACTTTATATCATTGTTACATAATAGAAAGTATTTGCCATTGCCTTGACTCATTGCCTGATTACAAGGATGAGCATACCCAGTATTGCATGCATTTTTAATAATTTGTACGTTTTTATACGCTTTATCTTGTTCAATTTTTTCTATTGAATTATCAGTACTTGCATTGTCAACAATTATTATTTCATCTGACTCTCCTAAGGAGTTTATTGCGCTATTAAGCGTGTCTTTTAAACGTTTGAGTCCATTTCTATGAATAATTGCAATGGTGAATCGTGTAACTATATTTTCCATTTTTAAATTAATTTAAATTGATGAGTGTATTATATTCTTATTGTTTTTTTTTATATGTGGTTAATAATGTCAAAAGTATATGATTGTTTTACATTTTATAATGAATTTGATTTATTAGATCTTAGGTTAAATGTTCTAGATCAAGTGGTTGACTATTTTGTAATAGTTGAATCAACTAAAACATTTACTGGAAAAGACAAGCCATTGTACTTTAAGGATAATATTGATAGGTATCAAAAATTCCAAAATAAAATAAGACACGTTGTTGTTCGTGATGGTGATTATGAATATACGGACTGCGCATGGCAGATGGAGTTCAATCAAAGGAATGCAATTCAAAAAGGTTTGTATGATTGCTCAAAGGAGGATTTTGTAATTATCTCAGATGTAGATGAAATAATTAACCCCAGATCTATAGAAAAGGCGATTAAATATAATTCAGAATCGATTTCATTTTTTAGACAAAAATGTTATTACTACTATTTAAATTGTTTATCTGCAGAGGTTTTTCTTAAAGCAAAAATTGTTAAGTATAAATATATGAAGTCTCCACAGGAGTTGAGAGATTATCCCAAATATAACTCACATAATAAGACTGGATTTTATCGCTTAATATTAAAATGGAAGGGATCTATAAGAAAGAAAATTTCAAGAATTTTTAACACTTATGTTATACAGAATAATGGTGGCTGGCATTTTACATACATGAATTCTTCTAAGGGTATACAGGATAAAATTTCAGCATTTGCACATACTGAATTCAATTTAGATGAATTTTCCTCTATAGATAATATAAATTCTAGAAAAGAGAATTTTATAGATCCATTCGACAGGGGTTACGATATGAGAATTGTTCAAATAGATAGAACATTTCCGGATTACCTGATAGAAAATTTAGACAAGTATGAACATATGATTTATGCCAAAAACTCCCATCAAAAAATAGATGAACAATAAACTTGTATGTATACGATATTAGTAACAGGTGGAACAGGATATATAGGCTCTCATACTTGTATCGAGTTGATTAAGGCTGGCTATAAAATTGTTGTGATTGACAACCTTTACAATTCTTCACTAGAGTCTTTGAAGCGTGTTGAAAAATTGTCTAATAGTAAAATACCTTTTCACAAAGTTGATATACGCGATAAAGGCGCACTTACGCAAGTGTTTGAATGGTATAAAATTGATGGAGTTATTCATTTTGCTGGTTTAAAGGCTGTCGGTGAATCAGTAGAAAAACCTATTGAATATTATGATACCAATGTAGGTGGTACTTTCATTTTGGCAGAAGTGATGCGTGATTTTGACTGCAAGACATTTGTGTTTAGCTCGTCTGCAACGGTATATGGTGATCCGCATACCGTACCGATCAAGGAAGATTTTCCATTATCAGTTACTAATCCGTATGGCCGCTCAAAGTTAATGATTGAAGAATTCTTGCAAGATGTGTTTGTTGCAGATGATAGTTGGCATATTGCGCTACTTAGATACTTTAATCCTGTAGGTGCGCATAAGAGTGGATTGATAGGTGAAGATCCAAATGGTATGCCTAATAATTTAATTCCGTATATTTCACAAGTGGCTGCTGGTAAATTAGAAAAACTTAGTGTGTTTGGTGGTGATTACGACACACCTGATGGTACGGGTGTGCGTGATTATATTCATGTGGTAGACCTAGCCAAAGGACATGTTAAAGCATTACAAGCACTAGAGAATAAGTCACAAGTGTTAACAGTGAATTTAGGCACTGGTAATGGTTATACAGTGCTTGACATGATTAAAACTTTTGAAAAATCTTCCGGTAAAGATGTGCCTTTTAAAATTGTAGATAGACGACCTGGGGATATAGCAACTTGCTATGCAGACCCTGCCTATGCAGCAAGAAAGTTAGATTGGAAAGCAGAATACGGATTATCTGAAATGTGCGAAGATACTTGGCGTTGGCAAAAAAACAATCCAAACGGATACGAGTAATATAGAGATATCGTTAAATTATAACAAGTCTAGATAGTGCGCTGTAGATACACTTTTAAGTTCTGAGTGTATGTGATCCTCACTATCGCCAACTTCATTATTGTTCATACAGTAGGGTTTTTCAGATAACAAGTTGATTCCAGTGTTGTTAATAAGTGTATTTATCTTTGATAAATAGTCAGAATTATTCTTGCAGAATGAATGGTGTATAGGTCCATGTGCATAAGAGCATTTAATGCCTTGCTCTTTGCAATAATCAGCTAGTTTATTTAAGTAATAAAGCTTATCTTCATTAATTAATGAGCTGCTTATTTTTATATCTATGTTCTTAGCATTGATTTTCCCATGTTGTTTAATGTAGTCATATTCACTAGGATCTGATCGTTTATTTTCGGTGTCGTCTACATTTGAGAAAAAATATTTAAATGTTTGCTTGATGGAGGTAGTAACAATGTCTTTACTTAAATACAAACCCAAGACATGGTGAATGCCTTCGGTCAAATTTAATAAGTCAGAGAATGAGCGTATGAGAAATACACCGGCACGATGGTCTAAGTAGGTTGGCCTGGTTGGCATATCCACTGTGTGTACTATAAGTATTTCTTTAGCGCCTTTTTGTATTGCTTTTTTAGCCATAATATAAGACCCACCGTAGCCAAATGATCCGGTTAATGCCAACGAAATTGCTTTTTTATTTAACCTTTTGCCAAGAAAGCTTGCATCAATGCCATTGCCTGCAGAGCTATCACCCACAACAGCAATATCAACATAATCAATATTATCAATTTTAGATAATTGATAATTTGTTAAATCTGTATAGGTAAATCCTAGCAGGTTGTTTTGTATGGCGTACCAGGAAAAGCCAATGCATATTATTAAAAAATAAGCAAAGTATTTAAAGAATTGACGAAGGTAATTTTTATTCATTTTTTTAAAATTGAAAATATAAAAATTCAGATGCGTCTCCAAGAGAAAGGATGACGATGATGGCAATAATCGCCATTAACCTAGCATGTTTAGTGTTTTGTTCCCAAGGTGGTAATCTGTAGTTATATTTTTTCTTGAAAAAATACTTTGTGTTTAGTGCGGGTTTAGTAATATGCATCCATTCTAAAGAGTTAGGGAAGTTGAGTGCTATTATGCAAGCAATTATAATTTTGGCATCATTGCTACCTTCGCTAAATATCCCAACACCATTAGTCATAATATTTGCATCAGGGAAAATAGACAGTAGCATTGGTGCTAAAGTGCTAATGCTATTAGGTAATGATAGGCCGTTAAAGCCAAACATTGCACTATACATTGTTATAGCGCCATTTAAAGTTTCTGCACGGAAAATAACCCAAGACAAAATAAGAGTTAGAATTGTAATAAGCCAAGCGATTAGTTTTGTTATGGTTTTATCGAGATATTGGCTTGGAACAACTTGCCCTTTCCAGTTGAGCCATAGATGGTTTATTATTAAAAACATCCCATGCATACCTCCCCATATAATGAATGTCCAGCCTGCACCATGCCATAAGCCACCAATTAGCATAGTGATATGTAAGCTGCTTAATTGCTTTATTTTTCCGTTCCTATTGCCTCCTAAGGGTATATAAATATAATTTTTCAAGAAGTTAGACAAGGTAATGTGCCACCTTCTCCAAAACTCAATTATATTTTTAGACTTATACGGTGAAAAGAAATTGATCGGAAGCTTAATATTAAACATTCTTGCAAGTCCGATAGCCATATCAGAATAACCCGAGAAGTCAAAATATAATTGCAAACTATAGGCTAGCGCAGCACCCCAGGCCTCAAGCATAGTTATCTCAATTCCTTGTTCTGCTAAGTTAAATATTGGCGTCGCTAGGGCGCCCATGCTATCTGCGATAACAACTTTTTTAAACAAACCAATTAGAAAAATAGTTAGACCGATAGATACATTGTTAACCCTTAACCCCATGTTTTCTTTCTTTAGAAACTGAGGCAGCATCTCCTTATGGTGGACAATAGGGCCGGCAATAAGTTGAGGAAAGAAGGTCACAAATAAACAATAATGAATAAAGTCATGATCTTTCGTGATGCCTTTATATGAATCGATTAGGTAGGTAATTTGTTGAAAGGTAAAGAAGGAGATAGCTAAAGGTAAGATAATATTTTCAATTGCATAATGACTATTTGAAATATAATTAAGGTTTTCTATAAAGAAGTTTGCATATTTGTAATAGCCCAACATGGCGATATTGATAAATATTCCCAATATCAAGGCTACCTTTGCCTTGTTGCTCCTTAAGTAATAAGAAATAATATAGTT
>Ga0255775_1002686_pt1 | contig 15290 bp, 10 predicted proteins | sample 011ome_26_FD_179973 | JGI IMG/M metagenome (GOLD analysis project Ga0255775, IMG submission 179973) | Coastal salt marsh microbial communities from the Groves Creek Marsh, Skidaway Island, Georgia - 011511BT metaG (version 2) | ecosystem: Environmental > Aquatic > Marine > Intertidal zone > Salt...
AATCCAATCATTTACGTCCGTTTTACCAGGTTGGATGGTCACAGATTTGAACTTCGGAGTACCTACAATGAGATCGTCGCTTCCGGGACACACAGGATACAATCCCAATGCACTCCAGACATACCAAGCGCTCATCTGACCACAATCTTCATTTCCCGACAGCCCATCTGGTAGATTGCTGTACAATTCAGAACGGATTTGGGAAACCAATTCGGCCGTACGATTGTGTTTTCCAACGTAGGGATATAGATATGCCATGTGATGGCTGGGTTCGTTGCCGTGCGCGTATTGACCAATCAAACCTGTAATATCCGCTTGATCACGCCCTGTAGTCTCGCTCGTAGTTGAGAACATTTCATTCAGCTTGGCTTCATATGCTTCGGGACCGCCAAGCAATTTGATGTGACCTCCAATATCGTGTGGAACAAAGAAGTTATACTGCCAACCGTTTGCCTCGGTGTAATTAAAGTTGACCTCACGGGGTTCGAAATTTTCCAGCCATGCAGCAGCACGTTTAGGCTGGAAAAATCCGGAATTTTCATTAAAAAGATTTCGATAATGCAAGGCTCGATGCTCGAACCTTTGAACGATGGAAGGATCTGAGTTGGGGACATGGCGAGCAAAACGGGCAATGCACGCATCGTCAAATGCGTATTCCAGTGTTTTCGAAACCGATTCGTGTTCTTCGTCCAAAGGGATGTAGCCGAGCGCTGCATATGCAGGTAAACCCAAATGTGCACTATCAGCTGCCTGCACCATAGCTTCAAGTGCCAAGTCATGATCGAAAGCGTCTATTCCCCACGATAACGCATCGGTGATGACCGGAACACTGTGATAGCCAATCATACAACCGGTATAGTTTGCTGCCAATTCCCACACAGGCAATTGTCCACCTTGCTGGTACATTCGGAGCATGGTCCGAACAAAATCTCGTGAGCGTTCAGGTTCAAGCCAATTCAACAAGGGGTGGAGCGCCCGAAACGTATCCCACAGCGAGAAAACCGTGTAATGCGCCCCTTCATCCGCTTCAAGTTGGTGCACTTGGAGATCGGTTCCACGGTATTCACCGGTTACATCATTGGCGATATTCGGCGTTGTAAAGCAATGATACAAAGCGGTAATAAAAGTCTCTCGTTCCGCTGCGCTCCCGCCATCTACCGCAATGCGATTGAGTTGGGAATTCCATGTTCGTTCAGCCTGGCTTTGATAGGCTTCGAAATCAGGCAACACTGCTTCTTCATTCAAATTTGCCAAGGCACCTTCGATGCTCACAAAACTCAATGCCACCTCTGCATTCAATTCGGAAATGACCCCAAAGTCGCAAGCAAAAACGGGGACATACTCCACATCCTGTTCCCATTCGCCTTCTTCATTTTGGATGGGGTCATGAATTTCGGTTAACTGATCGCGCCACTCAAAAGGCTGATCAAATCTGGCGACAAAGTAAACGTGTTGCTCACGGGCCCAATTGTCTGACACACGATGTCCCACCAACGTGGAGTCGTTCATTGGGTAGATGCTGTAATGGACCAATTTGTCTCGATGTTGCATGTCAACTACGAGCGTAAACGTATCCGGTTCTGCCAGTCGATAACGATGGATTCCCACGCGCTCAGTAGCCGTCAATTCAACGTCTACCTTTTGGTCGTCCAAGAACACGCGATAGTAACCGGCATGGGCAGACTCATTTGCGTGTGAAAATCGACTCGCGTAACGTTCAGACCAATTTTTCGCTTGGGGATTGAATTGGGTGCACGGCGCGAATAGGATGTCGCCATAATCGGACACACCTGTTCCTTGAAGGTGAGTGTGACTGAATCCATAAATCAACGAATCGCTGTAATGGTATCCTCCGCAACCGTCCCAACCGTCCAATCGCGTATCCGGACTGAGCTGTACCATACCGAATGGCATGGTCGCACCGGGATAGGTGTGTCCGTGCCCCCCAGTTCCGATAAAGGGATTGACCTGAAAAGCCGGCTGCAATCTATCATCAGATTGACAACTCAAAAACGAAAAAGCGCACAGTTGGCCGAGAAAAGCCCAGAAGAAAAGACGTGATTTACGCATCGAATGCGGTTTTGATTAAGGTTGAGTTCGAAACCAATCTTCAGCAGCCTCCATCACAGGATCAAGGCCCAACTCGAATTGACTCAAGGTCAAGTTTACAGGAAAATCAGGAAGGAGCGGACTCGCCTCCCAACGCACTGGGTTTTGAGTGAAATAACGAGCTGAAGCGATGTTAACGACCAAGCCCGACTCTGGCAAGGTATACCGAACGGGATTGCCGAAAGTACCGCTGATACTCCCCATGGTGGGCTCTCCAAATGTTGCGCCTCGGCCAGACCGAATAAACCACGAGGCAATGGAGACCGAAGCGGAGGCGGAAAGGCCGTCAAAAAGCAATGCGATTTTGCCAGTATGCACGAGTTTCCGATTCGGTTTAATCGGCACTTGAAAAGGCACAAACAAGAGCGTGTCACCAGATTCCCCGCGCAACGCATTGTTCATCCTTTTCAAATTGCTCGAATATCGATGCCCACGCAGACCGAGTCGACGATGACGAAAGGCCAATTGTTCCTTTGCTGTTTCACTTGTGCGAATTTGAGCACCGAAAGGGATGCGAATGGACGTGTCCGAGATGTAAGGCAACAATTCCGCCATGACGGCGATATGGCCTCCAGAATTGCCGCGCAAATCCAACACCAAGTTGAGGCCTCCGTGGGTTTCATTCCAACGGTGCATCGACCGGAAAGCCCTCCGCAATTGCCTTTTAAAATCAGCCGCATTGGATGGATGGAAATCATGAATGATCAAAACTGCCGGATCCGAAGGGGATTCGGGCAATTGCCATTCTATCGATTCTTCTTGGCTTTTGCCTTCATTCCAATCGGCGACTTCTTCATTGGATAATATCGGTAGTTTTTCTATGGTTCCATCGGCCAATTCCACGAATACAGTATCTCCAACGTGCGCACCAACTACAAAAGGAGCAATGTCATTCCATAATTTTTCAGCCATCCGCAAACGCGCCACTTGCGCATCGCCTTCTTGAGAAATCAATGGCAAGGCGCTTCCTAAAATCGACCGTGCTGGCACACCATTGACAGCGACAACTTCGTTCCCGCTGAATCCAAGTGTAGCATCTACATAATCAGTCATTATGTGATTCTGAACCGTCGTCACCTCAATGGGGAGGTGTCCGTACATTTCACCCAATTGCATGGTGAACGACCGCAGAGACAAGCCTGTATGGCTATCCTTCAGCGTATTGCATAATCGGGCCACCATTTGGGCTTCAGAAAACAAAGTGCCACCACCCTCAAACGTCTTGCGCGACTTTTCCCAGGTTTCTTCAAATTCAAATTGAGAACAATGAACGAAAGGGGAGGGATGCACCGCTAGAATCCAAGCGCGCAACGAGTCCAAATCGGTTTGAATTTGATCCCCAGAAAGAAAGTCAATCTTCGCGGCACGATGTTGAGCTTGCATCGGAAATGGAAGGAAAAACCTCAGTGCCAAAAAAACCAATCCAATCCGTCCAATCATCCCTCTTGATTCCGGAATTTCACCATGGTCAAGATGGTTGCGACAGCCACGCTTTCGCCGGTTTCATCGTACATGTCCACGTAGAATTTAACAATGCCCTTGCGGATATCGTCCTGATCCCGTTTCTCTTGCTCAATTTTGTCTTTGACAGTTAACCGCACCCCAACGGTAGTTCCTGGATATACCGGTTTTGTGAAACGTGCCTCCTCTACACCGTAATTCAGCAAAACGGGACCCTTTTTCGGATCGACGAACAAGCCCGCTGCCTTGCTCAAAAGGTAATAGCCATGGGCCACCCGTCGCTCAAAAATTGTTCCGTCCAAACTGGTTTCGTCGACATGGGCATAAAAGTGATCGCCACTAACGTTCGCGAAATTCACAATATCCGCCTCTGTAATGGTGTGCTTGGCAGTGGTAACCGTATGGCCAATGACGAGATCTTCAAAATGCTGCTGAAACAGGTGCGGCAAAGCTTCAATTTGAGACGCACCTGGAGCGTATGTTCCGGTGAGCGACGTGAGCATGGTAGGCGATCCTTGCAATGCTGTGCGCTGCATGTAGTGCTCAACACCGCGTTTCCCGCCCATCTCTTCGCCGCCGCCGGCACGACCCGGGCCACCATGGGTGAGCAATGGTAGGGGGGAACCATGTCCCGTAGATTCTTTCGCACATTCCCGATCTAAGGTTAAAATGCGACCATGCATCGTCGCCGCTTCATGAACGAATGCTCCTACCTCCTGGGGGTCATGACTCACAATGGAACAGCAAAGCGAACCGCGTCCTTTGTTGACCAATTGCGCAACCTCTGCCATATCGTCATAAGGCATGAGGGTAGCTACTGGACCGAAAACTTCAACGGAGTGCGTGATGACAGCATCATGCGGATTGTCATTTCGCAATAACATCGGTCCCAGAAAAGCATCATCGACCGTATTCGCTCCTACGATAGGTAGTTTGTGTTCGTAAACAACACGTGCTTCCTTTTCCAATTCTTGCACGTTGGCCAGCACGTCTGATTTTTGATGAGCATTCACCAATGCACCCATCCGGACCCCCTCTTCGCGCGGATCTCCGACGACGGTTTTTTGTAGAGATGACGCCAAGGCCTCTTGCACTTCGTCCATTAGATAAGTCGGAACAAAAATTCTCCTCACTGCTGTGCATTTTTGCCCAGCTTTTACCGTCATTTCCTTGCGCAATTCTTTGATGAAGAGTTCAAATTCAGGATCGCCATTTTGAACTGACCGACCCAGAACGCAGGAATTCAAAGAGTCGGCTTCCATGTTGAAGGGAACTGAATGACTCAGGAGTTTAGGATGCGCCTTAAGCATTCTTCCAGTAGACGCTGAACCCGTAAAGGTGACAACATCGCGCTCGTCCACGAAATCCAATAGCGTTCTCGCTGGACCGCAAATCAGCTGCAGAGCGCCATCCGGCAAAATACCGGATGCTGCGATCACCTCGACCACCTTTGCCGTCAAAAATGCAGTGGCGGAAGCTGGTTTAACAACTGCAGGAACACCAGCAAGCCAATTTACCGCAACCTTTTCCAACATTCCCCACACCGGAAAATTGAAAGCGTTAATATGCACGGCCGTGCCTGACTTGGGTGTCATTATATGTTGGCCTCCAAAAGTACCTTGTTTGCTCAATGGGATGTAGGGCCCATCGACTGCAAAAGGTTGATCGCCGTATTGTCTCCGAAGACTGGCGTAACTAAACAAATTTCCAATTCCACCCTCGATGTCAATCCAAGCGTCCATACGCGTGGCCCCTGTGGCCCAGCTCATTTCGTAAATGTCCTCTTTGTGTTTGAGTAAATAAAGGGCCAATCTCTTTAACATGAGCCCCCGTTCTTGAAAGGTTAGCTTCCTCAAGTTTGGATTCCCCACGTTTCGGCTGTAGTTCAAAATGGCATCAACATCCACTTCTGCATTTGAAACGAATACAACCGGCTTTCCGTTGATTGCGCTTAACAAAGGTTCACCCGCTACGGAATCCGGCTCAATCCACTTGCCAGATAAATAATGTTTCAACGATGGTACGGTCATGTATCTGCATTTTGTGCTAAAATACATATCAAAGCATCGATGCGTTGTGGATTCGTTAAGAGTTCATTTGGACTTCTTCCCAAATCATCGTTCTTTTGATTCGTCGTTTAGATATGAGGTTCCGTCTATGAAATTTTTATTAACTTCGACAAAGAAAGTTTTGGGAATAATGACGAAATGCATTATCTTAGCCTCAACAGACATCAAATCTTGACCAGAAACATCTAATAATTCATTCAAATGAAGAACCTTTTCACACTGGCTGCGGCCTCTTTCCTCGCCTTCGGTGCGAGTGCCAGCAATGTTGAGTTGGTCGTCGAAGCTGTAGACAACGGCGGCCAAGTAGAAGGTAATACGTACCGTGTGTACGCAGTATTGCCCTCAGCAGAGCATTCATTGCACGCTGTTTTTGCTGACGGCGAGCACGTATTGAACGTGGCTACGACCACTAATTTCTACCAACACCAATATGGTAGCTTTTCGTCTTTGGACGTGAACGAACAGATTGTTGGTCTTGAAGGAACGCTCGCTTATGACAGCTGGGTAACAATCGGGGCAACAAACAGCACCAACAATAACCTCTGGACTGTGGGAGTAGACTACAACAACTTCCTGAACGGATCTGAATTGACTGTTACAGATGGAGCTTGGTTCGTTGTGCCTACGGATGTGCAAGCAGTAGCTGAAGCAGGAAACCGTGTTTTGTTGATGCAATTGACAACTGACGGAACTGCTACTGGTATCTTGAATTTGCAAGGTTGGGATGCTGAAGGAGCTGCGTGGCGCGCTTACGACTTGACGTTCTCTTCTACAGATGCTCAAGTTTTCGGTTGCACTGACACAAATGCTGCCAACTTCAATGCAGACGCCACCTACAATGATGGATCTTGCTACGGCCAGAACAACGGAGATAGCCATGGTTTGAGCAACATCGACAACACAACTGAGTGGAATATTTTCCCTAACCCAGTTTTCGAAAGCACCTTCAGCGTGAAGTTTGACCGTGAATTGAACTTGGGTGGAGAGAACATCATCTTAGAAGTTACTGACATGTCTGGAAAGGCAGTCATCTCACAGGAAATCGCTCAAGAAAACGTAGTTGGTGGAAACCGCATCGTTGTCAAGCATGATTTGGCTGCTGGAAACTACACTGTTTCAGTGAAGCACGCTAATTTCAATGACGCACAAAACATCGTTGTTGCGAAGTAATCTTCAACAACATTAAATTTGAAAGGGACCCCTCGGGGTCCCTTTTTTGCTTTCGTATGTTTGAGAAAAAATTGATGCGATACATCATCATCCTTATTGTCTGCCTAATTGCTGGATGTAATCCCGCTTCCAGGACCTCTCAAACAGAAATGGCCTTGACTGGTTCTCCAATACTTGGTGATCTTGGTATGCGTCATGCAAAGGTTTGGTGTCAGGTTACGCCCAATGAAGGCTCTGAGAATCCCACATTAAGTTTGTTGGATTCGGCAGGGGTTCGCCTTTCCGTACTCCCCATGCAATCCATGGAACTCGGAAATTGTTACCAATCGGAGTTTTCTAACTTATTGCCAGGATCAAAGTATGCATATTTCGTGGGGGATGAACTCGGAATGGCAATCAGCGACACGCTGTCTTTTCAAACCCAACCTTTATGGCAGTATCGCACGGATCCACCTGAATTGAAATTTCTTGTAGGTAGCTGTACCTATGTCAATGAACCCGAATTCGATCGCCCGGGCAAACCATATGGAGGTGGATATGAAATTTTCGAAACCATGGCGCAGGAAGATTTCAACGCGATGTTATGGCTTGGGGACAACGTCTACCTCAGAGAAGTTGATTTCTCTAGTAAATCAGGATTCATACACCGCTATAACCAAACACGCAATTTACCCGAATTGCAGTCTTTGCTTTCGGAAGGAGTTCATTATGCGATTTGGGATGATCATGATTTCGGGCCAAATGATTGCGATGGATCCTGGATTCACCAAGACTGGTCTCGTGATGTTTTTCATGCATATTGGCCCAACCCAGAATCGGGTATCCCAGACGCAGAAGAATTGAATGTGACACAATTCCTGTTTGGAGACGTCGAATTTTTCCTATTGGACAATCGATCACATCGAGTCAATCACAGCATGGGATCGGAAAAGCGCCAAATTTTGGGATCTGTTCAAAGGAATTGGCTACTCAATGCTTTGCGCAACAGTAGAGCTCCTTTTAAAATGGTAGCCATTGGAGGGCAAATGGTCAGCGATGCGGCAATTTTTGAGAATTTCGCTCAGTTTCCTGAGGAACGGGAGATTTTATTCAACCAAATCGACGCTCTGGGCATTCGTGGTGTCGTTTTTCTCACCGGTGATCGACACAACAGTGAGCTTTCGAAAATGAAATTGCCCGGTGGTAATTGGGTTTATGATATCACTGTCAGCCCACTCACGAGTGGCAGCTACGATCACACGGATGAACCGAACACGCTCCGGGAACCGGGTACCATGGTAGGCGTCAGGAATTACGGAGTGCTCGAAGTTACGGGTCCTCGCAAAGAGCGAGTGCTGACCGTAACGGTTAACGACGCCGGTGGAGAGCCACTTTGGTCGCGCTCCATTCACGCTGGCGATGCTTATGCTTTGACTGGTGGTCTTTAGTGATCACCAATCATCGTCGAGCAAAAAGTCGGTCTTTTTTGGCCGCTGCTCCAATTTGATCAAGTAATTGACCTCTTCCACAGTAATGCGAATCGCCTTGCAGATCATTTGTCGACCTGGAATTTCAAATTCGAAAGAATCATCCTCAAATCCTTGCGGATAGCGATTGAGTAGGGTTTCCCTGACTTGATGAGGTAACTTGCGGTAACTGATGATTAAATTGCGCATCTTGATTGATTTTCTCACGCCTTTACTCATTTGCTGAATGAAAGGTTACATTAAATCCCCCCTTGCTATGAACCATTCACTTCATGATACGCGTAAGGACTACCAGAAAGGGGCACTTGATGTCAACTCTTTGCCAGAGGAGCCCATTGTTCTTCTAAAGCAATGGCTTGAACAAGCTCTGAACAGTGAAGGGCCAGATTACAATGCGATGAGTCTCGCAACGCTCGGAGATGATGGGGTCGTAAGCAATCGGATTGTATTACTTCGCGATATCGATCAAGGCAGCTTGCGTTTCTTCACCAACTACACTTCGCGTAAGGGTAAATGCATACAGAAGCACCCCTTTGTAAGCGTCTTGTTTTTTTGGCCAACCCTGGAAAGGCAAATTCGCATCAATGGTCGTGCTCAACGTTCATCTGCTGGAGTCAGTGATGCCTACTTTAACTCCAGGCCACGTGAGAGCCAGCTTGGCGCCTGGGCGTCACATCAAAGTGCTTCCGGTGAAGAGGATGCGTTGGTGAAACGATTGGAAGAATACGCACAGAAGTATGAAGGCCAGGCAGTTCCTCGACCCAATTTTTGGGGTGGATTTGATATTGAACCTTTCGAATTCGAATTTTGGCAAGGTCGCCCAAGCCGATTGCATCAACGATTCAGTTATTCGAAATCAACTCAAGATTCGAGTTGGTCCATTCAACGCTTGGATCCTTGAATCAATCGATCCGTAACACCAGACCCTTCAAATAAGCCCCTTCTTGATGAAACGCACTAACTGGATGATCAGCAGGCTGGTGCAATCGGTAAAGGATGCGGACGGTTCGATTGCACTGCATCGCTGCTGAAATTACGGTATGCGTAAAAAGGCGGTCGTCTACTGCTTGCGAACACGAAAACGTAAACAGAAGTGCCCCCGGCTTCATAGAAGCAATAGCTCGTTGATTGATTCTTTTGTAACCCTGAACTGCTTGGTGTCTTGCAGACGCACTTTTCGCAAAGGCAGGAGGATCCAACACCACAATATCGAAGGCGTCCACACCGCTTTTGAGAAACTCCATCGCATCTGCCTCGATGCTCTTGTGAATCTTCGCATCAAATTCATTCAAAACCACGGCCTTTTCCGCAAGATCCAACGCTCGCCTCGAACTATCCAAACTGTGCACTTCAGTGGCACCTCCTTTCAAAGCCGCCACAGAGAAGCCCCCCGTGTAGCTGAACACATTCAACACACGCCTCCCTTTAGACAGCATTTGAAGCAACGTCCTGTTCTCCCTTTGATCAATGAAAAATCCCGTCTTTTGACCTTGTTCTAAGTCAATCAAAAACCTTCTGCCAAATTCCAAAGGGAGCCAATCTTCAGGTTTCCCGCCAAGTATCCAACCGTCGTCAACATCTTGTTCCCCCAGCTTGAGCAGCAGTTTTTGAGACTTATTGTAAACACCTCGGAGGTCGGGAATTGCCGATTTTAATGAACTCACAATGGCTTCCAGTGACCTCAACATTCCGACCGAATGCGTTTGAATGACCGCAACTCGGTCGTAATAATCGACTATAAGCCCTGACAGCCCATCTCCTTCAGCGTGAATCAATCGACAAATATTTTGCTGCTCACCATCAAGCAAACCCAGGTCTTGACGCACTTGAACAGCCTCTCTAATTCGATCTTCCCACCAAGCTCCTGTCAAAGGGAGTTCATCGAAGCTGAGCATGCGGACCGATATGGAAGTGTTGGAACTGAAATGGCCAAAACCTAGAACTCGTCCCTTGTTTGCGCAAACTCGGACCATATCACCGGTTATTGGTTGTCCTTCCGTGCGCTTGATGGCTCCACTAAAAACCCATGGATGGCGTCTCTCGAGGCTTTCCTCCTTTTTCGGTTTGAGGTATATCGTTGGAAAGGTTTCCATGGCAGCGAAGATAGGAGGCTTAATTCGATTCCCTTGATTTAAAGATTTTCCCACCTTCAATCCAGATTTCATTTTCGGCATAGGATCTCTTCATGGCTTCCAAAAACAATGGGAAATCATTGGCATCAATTGCCTGAAGCCATTCCTTCCAAGGCCGACCTTCTAGAGGAATTTTTGAAACCCAAGACTCGGTATCAAGATTGCTAATCCTGCATTGATCGCAAGCGCCACAAGGAATACTATCGTTGAACCCAAAATAGGCGGCAATGTACATTTGCCTGCAGCTCCTCAATTGAACATATTCCTTCATCGAATTCCAGCGGTCCATTTTTAGGGCAAACCATTCCGAAGTGAATCTTTGCTGAATAACGATTTGGTCCGCATCGATTCTTGATGCAGTCCATTCAATTCGCACATCGGTTTCCTTCTTGCGATAGCGAAGCCAACCCCAAGTCTGATAACGGTTCAATAATGACTCGATTTGGTGGTGTGCAAGATTGAGCTTCGAGATAGCTTGTTCATCCAAATTGAGAATCTGGGACTGACCATTTGCTATAATCCACCGCATTAGCGGTGTGTCTGACTTTCCACATAACACTTCAGCATCGTCGCTCAGTTCGACCGTGAATGACGGGAGGGATCTGCCTGGAGCCAAGCGGATATAACCACACCGCTCCAAAAGTGCAATGGACTCTCTTGCTTCGGAATGGTTGAGACCCACTTTTTGCCACAACAAATCGAGGTTTGCGGTAGTGTAAGACGATGGGTGAGAACCAATGGCAACACCTCCTTGATTCGCCAGATGTTGGTATACGATTCGAGCGCGTTCCACATCCGGCTTTTTCCTTTGCAATCTTTCCGAGGCCTCTTTCAGCGCTCGATCGTCCACAAACATCATGCAGGAGCTCGGATTTTCATCACGACCGGCGCGTCCAGCCTCTTGCACATAGGCCTCAAGATTTTCTGGGACATAAGCATGGTAAACCCATCGAACATCCGGTTTGTCGATACCCATCCCAAAAGCGTTCGTACTGACTACAACCCGGATTCTTCCTGCAATCCAATCCGACTGTCTTTTTCGACGTGTTTCTTGATCCAAACCTGCATGATAAGGGCAAATACCACCGGTGATGTGAGCCAATCGAAGGGCCCATTTCTCGGCATCATGGCGTGTAGGAACATAAATGATTCCCGACCCTTCGGAATTTTCAACGGCTTGAACGAGCATCGCTTCCGGGTCTTTCAGTGAGCTCACAGCGTAGCCTAAATTCTTTCGGGTAGGTGAAAACGTAAAAAGCGCCGGCTCCTTCAAACCCAGTGAAGCAGAAATATCTTCGAGAACCCTCGAGGTAGCCGTAGCGGTAAAACAACCCCAAACCGCTTGATGGAGTGATTCCAGCGCGCTTCTAATGGTGAGATATGCTGGCCGGAAATCGTGGCCCCATTCTGAAATGCAATGAGCTTCATCCACGGCAATCGTTCGAATGTCCATGGCGGGTATGCGCGCCTGGAAAATTGGATGATGAAGCCTTTCAGGTGAGATGAAAAGAAATTGAGCTTTTGAGCGTTCAGCATTCTCCAGCAGTTGGGAAAACATACTGCTGTCCGCACCTCCTAGGGAAACTGAACGTATTCCACGAGATTTCAAGTCGGAACTTTGATCCTCCATCAAAGCAATCAAGGGGGAAATGACCAACGTCATTCCTCCACGTGCCAGACCCGGCAGTTGGTAACAGATGGATTTCCCACCTCCAGTAGGGATCAGCGCGGTGACGTTCTGGCCTTTCAACAATGCATGAACAGGCCCTGTTTGATGTGGACGCAGTTCTTCATAGCCCCAGTACTTTTCAAGCAGTGGTTTGTATGCTAATGTCGTCTCTTCAGGCATAATTTTCTCTCAAACTTTCCATACTCCATGGCGATGAACGAAATTGCGCATCCCAAACAAAGGTCATGAAGAACATCGTCGCAGGAAACTGGAAGAGCAACAAATTGATGAGTGAGGCTGTCGAATTGATGGATGCATTGAAATCCGGTATTAAATCGCACCAATACACAGACATCATCATTGCTCCGCCAGCGCCTTATTTGGCTGAATTGGCTCGTCAAACAGGTGAAGTGATTCAAATAGCTGCTCAGAATTGCAGTGCAACCGAATCAGGAGCCTATACGGGAGAATTCACTGCAGCTATGTTGCAATCATGTGCAGTCAACCATGTGATCATTGGTCATTCCGAGAGGCGAGAGGGTTTCGCCGAAACTGACTTGGTTATTGAGCAGAAATTAATGCGAGCATTGGCGTGCGACCTCCGTGTATTGCTGTGTTGTGGTGAGCCCCTTGAACAGCGAGAGTCCAACACCCACTTCGAATGGGTAGAGAGGCAATTGAACGCTGCATTAGCGCAGGTCACCCGGGATGACATGGCCAAGGTCGTTATTGCCTACGAGCCTATTTGGGCCATTGGAACTGGAAAAACAGCCTCAAGTGCCCAAGCACAAGAAATGCACGCGTTCATCCGACGGTTGATTCATTCCAAATTCGGATCTGAAATTGCTGAAAACACACCGATACTGTATGGAGGAAGTTGCAAACCTGACAATGCTTTGGAATTATTCAGTCAACCGGATGTCAATGGCGGATTGATCGGGGGAGCTTCATTGGACTCAGCATCGTTCTTGGCGATTGTGGAAGCATCAGAAATTTCTCGAGAAAACAATGGATAAGGACGCGAGGTACCTGCGTCTTGATTTGGTTCTTTCGCCCATTTTACCGGCGAAGGAAATTGCTGTTGCCTGGCTGAACGATTGCGGCTTCAGCATGTATGAGGAATCTGCAAGCGGCATCGTGGCATTCGCCTTAGAAAGCGAATGGAACCAGGGAAGCATGGAACAAGTCCTCGACGAATTGTCGGAAATCGCCGAGGTGAAAAGTTCGACGGAATGGGTGAAATCCGAAAATTGGAATGCGCGCTGGGAATCGGAATACGAACCCATCGATGTCGAAGGTAAGCTCTGCATGCGCGCGCCTTTTCACGATCCGCCAAAGACAGGATTGGATATCATCATCCAACCCGAAATGTCCTTTGGAACTGGGCATCATCCAACGACATGGCAGATGATGCGCGCATTACTCGATGTCCCGCTGGCGGGATGTTCTGTCTTGGATGTTGGTTGTGGTACCGGTGTTTTGGCTATTACCGCTAAAAAACTCGGTGCAGGTCGCGTTGTGGCCTTTGATATTGATGAATGGTCCTACAAGAACACCTTAGCCAATTTGGTTCGCAATGACCTGAAATCGGACATAGAATCTTTTCAAGGCACCATCAAAAGTGCAGAACTGAATCATGAAAAGTTTGACATCATTTTAGCCAATATCAACCGGAATATTTTGATGGCCGAAATGGATGAATATGCTAACAAATGCAACGGAATGGGGCATTTATTGTTGAGCGGATTTTTTCGGCAAGACTGCGAAGAAATAACGGGCAAAGCCCAATCAGTCGGATTCACCTTGAAGACGGCGGCGTTCCGTGAAGATTGGGGCTGTCTCATGTTCGTAAAGAAAGTCTAAAATCAAGCAACCTGCTGATTCTCGTTTGTACTTTCGAAGTGCATGCGACGCTATCATCTGTCTCTTCCTTTCAAGTTCATTTCGTGCAAATGGCTCGTGCTTTTCATCCTTGGATTCCATGTTCATTCGGGTTGGGCTCAGGATGACACATGCATGGCAGAGATGTCTTCTTATGAAAGCGGAATTCAAAATTCTTCCCCAGAGGATGCCAAGTGGTTCAGGAAAGATTTCGTCCCAGCGCTATGCGCGTCGCACCTCACTTCCATACAGAAGCAGGACGTCCAAAGCACACTCGCATCATTGCAGGAAGCTCGCATATCCCCGCTAAACGGCATGCTCGGCTACCTCTATGCGGTGCAAGATCAGATAAACCGACAGGATACCGCACGATGGTTCGAATGGCATTCCATCATTTCCCTTATGCTTGGGGATCGGAAGCTTCGCAAGGAACTTGGGCAGTTCTTGAATGGATCTGAACAATTACTCAGTAGTAACATCCTGTGGACAGGCCCTCGACATGCGTGGGAGTTGCGCGGTAAACCCTGGCACTTCCGTATAGTCGATGACGTTCCCATGTTGAGATTTGATTCGTGCGATTTGTTTGTTCATCATGAAGGGGACACATTGATGTTTGAAGGCGTAGCAGGTCAATGGGATTTGACTGATGCGAATTGTGAAATTTCGCCCAGTAAGCTTCCTTGGATCGGGACGGATTTCGACCCTGCAACCACTTTTGTTATGCTTCCCGCTCGCACCGTTGATTTAAAGCAAGATGATGTCCGAGAAGACGAAGTCGTTTTTTATTCGAGCTTCTCATCGACGCCCCTCACTGGAGACTTGGTCGCCAAGCTGGAAGCGAATAAATCTGCGAAAGCCAAAGATTATCCAACGATACGATGCAGAGAAGACCAAGTAATTCTTGACAGCCTCTATTCTTCATTTCGGTATCAAGGGGGTTTGCAGGTTAGAGGTTCCACAATAAGGGGAATCTCCAAGTCTGGCCAGTCAGCTATGATGGAAGTCATTCGTGAGGACACGGTGTTCATGAGATTCCAATTTGAAGAGGTCACCTTAAGTCAGAATGGTTGGAATGGCATCAGGTCACAATTGGAATTGTACTACAATGGCGATACCCTTTCACATCCGAATTGCGATGTCCGTTATGAGGATAAAACGGGCATCATTTCCGTGACTCGCCAGCAAAATGGATTGGGCCAGCAGGCATTCATTGATCGCTACCATAATCTTGAATGGAATGTCGAAGGGTTTACATGGAAATTGGGGCAGCCTCAAATTGAAATTGGATTCCCATTGATAGCCGATTCGAAAACGGGAACCTTTCTCAGTTCAA
>Ga0255775_1002688_pt1 | contig 15285 bp, 11 predicted proteins | sample 011ome_26_FD_179973 | JGI IMG/M metagenome (GOLD analysis project Ga0255775, IMG submission 179973) | Coastal salt marsh microbial communities from the Groves Creek Marsh, Skidaway Island, Georgia - 011511BT metaG (version 2) | ecosystem: Environmental > Aquatic > Marine > Intertidal zone > Salt...
CCCAATATAGTTTTTCGACCGACCCGACCCAGCGCGGCGCGCCAACCGGCCATGTTGTGCCGGTGCGTGAAGTGCGGATCAGTGCCGGTGCCGGCTTTATTGTTGTCGTCTGCGGCGAGATTATGACGATGCCGGGACTGCCACGCAAGCCAGCCGCTGAAACCATCTGCGTCAATGCCGATGGTGAAATTGAGGGTTTGTTCTAACCGCCAGATCATGGCGTAACTGGTCACTATTTTTCTGCAATGGTGGCAATCTGTGGTTACCGTGACACCAATAAAGTGAGCCTATAATATGTCAGCACAAATTATCGATGGAAAAGCCTTTGCCGCCACTGTCAGACAAAAGGTCGCCGCAAAGGTGAGCGACCTCAAAGACGCCCATGGCGTCACCCCGGGACTGGCCGTGGTGTTGGTCGGCACCGACCCGGCCTCGCAGGTCTATGTCAGATCAAAAGGCAAACAGACAGTCGAAGTCGGCATGAACTCTTTTGAACATAAATTTGATGCTGACACATCAGAAGATGTTTTGCTGGCGTTAATTGACAGTTTAAATGCCGATCCGGCGGTGCATGGCATTTTGGTGCAATTACCACTTCCCGCCCATCTTGATGAAACATTGGTGATTAATCGGATTGCCCCGGAAAAGGATGTTGACGGCTTTCACATTGCCAATGTCGGGCTTTTGGGAACCGGTCAAAAATCCATGGTGCCCTGTACACCGCTTGGCTGTTTACTGATGCTGCGCGATTATCATGGGTCATTGTCAGGCAAAAACGCTGTGGTGATTGGCCGGTCAAATATTGTTGGCAAGCCGATGGCACAATTGCTGTTGAACGACAGCTGCACTGTCACAATCGCGCATTCACGCACCGCCGATTTGCCGGATGTTGTCCGCCGTGCCGATATTGTTGTGGCGGCTGTTGGCCGGCCGGAAATGGTGCCGGGCGACTGGATTAAGCCGGGGGCCACGGTTATTGATGTTGGCATTAACCGCATTGATATCGAGGATGACAAAACCAAACTTGTTGGTGATGTGGATTATGACAGCTGCGCGGCGGTTGCCGGGGCCATCACCCCGGTGCCGGGCGGCGTTGGGCCGATGACCATTGCCTGTTTGCTTGCAAATACAGTGACAGCCTGTTGCCGGATTAACAATCTAACCGATGGTGAAGATTTCCTGTCGTGACGAAAAAGACTGTCAATCACCGCCATTTGCTGGGCGCCCCCGTCAGAGATCATATAATTGACGAGGTGCGCACATATGTAGATGCCGCCGGAAAGATGGGGAAAATTGTTTCGATTGCAGTTGATGGTACCGCAGAAGTAGAGGTTTATATCCGTAATCAAGCCCGCATGGCCGCCAGAGTTGGGCTTGATTTTGATCAGCAAATGTGGTCGCGCGATATCACACAAGATGCGTGCAAATCGCGTATTCAGGACATGAATGATGACCCGTCGGTTTTAGGCATCATCATTCAACGGCCTTTACCACCACATATCAATATCAGATCGTTGCAATCAGCTGTCCATCCGCTGAAAGATTTGGAGGGCATGAACCCAGCCTCTATTGGCAATATTATTTATTCAGATATTGCCCTTGTTCCCTGTACGGCGGCTGCATCGGTTGAAATGATCAAAGCCACTGGCCTTGCTTTGCCGGGGCTAGAGGTCGTGATGATTGGCCATTCAGAAATCGTTGGCCGCCCGGCTGCGATGTTGCTGATGGCTGAGGGCGCCACAGTAACAATATGCCACCACATGACCCGATCGGTTGCCATGCATTCCAGGCGGGCTGATGTTGTCCTAGTGGCTGTTGGATCGCCGCATTTAATTGGGGCTGACATGATCAAACCCGGTGCCGTGGTGATTGATATAGGCATTAACCGAATCGTCACTGACGACGGCACAAGCCACATTGTTGGTGACGTTGATACCGCGGCGGTGGCTGAGGTGGCTGGCTGGATCACCCCGGTGCCCGGCGGTGTTGGCCCGGTGACGGTGGCGGTGCTGATGCGTAACGCCAAAACAGCGCATATGCGCCAAACGCAAATTGGTTGGAGAGCGTAATTATGCGACTGTTCAAGCGCATGCCGGAGCTTCAAATTTTATTGGTTTGCACTATCGGTTGTTACCTGTTTCTTGAGACATTTGTTGCGTCAAACCAATTAAATGATTTCTTTGGGCTGACGGGTGTAGATTTAATATTTATCAGTTTCTTTATGAGTTTTGTGGTTGCAATCATTTCGGTTGTTGCCGGTGTAGGTGGTGGGGTTATCTTTACGCCAATAATGCTAGCCTTCACTTCAGTAGACACCCTTATTATTCGTTCTACTGGCTTGGTCGTTGCAATGTTTAGTGGGCTAGTCGCATCAGGGCCGTTCATGCGCAAAGGTCTGGCTGATATTAAGTTGGTTTTTTTAGGCGCCCTGCCCATTCTTTTGGGAGGTTTTTTAGGCTCTTTAGCTGCAATCACCTTGTTTGATTATTTTGGAGCCACCGGAGATGCGCTGGTCCGTTTGACGCTGGGTTTTATACTGGGCTTAATTGCCATAACATTTATCGTCGGTGGAGCGTCAACCGAATACCCCGAGCATTCGGAGAAAAGTCGGCTGGCTTCAAGGCTAAAGCTGCGGCATATGTATTGGGAGGAAACACTAAAAAGGCCAGTTAGATATGATGTCCATAATGTGAAGACTGCTGTTTTCTTGCTGTTATGTGTTGGGTTTACCGGCGGCTTCTTTGGTCTAGGAGGTGGTTGGGCAGTTGTTCCGGTGCTAAACCTTGTCATGTCTGTTCCATTAAAAGTTTCAGCTGCTACGAGTGGTGTTTTGCTAGCCATGGGAAATTCTGCGGCGATATGGCCTTATATAAATGCTGGAGCATTGATTGGCGTTGTAGCAGCCCCTTGGATGCTTGGGCAAATAATTGGTGGCATCGTCGGCGCCCATGCTTTGGCAGGTTTAAAGGCTGCTTTAGTCAGGAAAGTGCTGATAGTACTACTTTTTTTGACCAGCCTCAAACTTTGTGCCCGCGGTATTGAAGGCATTTTTAACGTCAACATTCCAATATTATGAGGTTTTGACATGATAAAAAGAAGGCCTCCAGTCCCAATTTCAGGCGTTGTTTATGGTGAAATCATTTATTGGTGCACCTGTTTGTCTGCTCTATTGGTAGTCGGTGGAACAATCAGATGTTTTCTTGAGACTGACACAGTGATGCCTGTTGGATATTTAATCAACTCGGTATTTGAAGGGCGCTCAGTCGAAGAAATTTGGGCAACTTCGGCGCTCAAAAGCCCTCCAGACGCGCTGACATACCTCTCATTGCTTCACAATGGCGAGGCTTTGACGGTAGCTGGAATAGCATTTGGCGTGCTGAGTGTGGCTCCAGCAGTTTTTTTCTCTGCTGCTTATCTTTGGCGGTCAAAAAATGAGTTCCTTGCGGTAACGGCAATGGTGTCAGGCGCTTTTGCCATTGTCACACCTTTTGTATATTTTTTATTTTGATGAACATATTGATATTGCTATTCAGGATCGGGCATTTTTCTCTGACGGTATAGCTGGAGCGAGTTTGTTGATAGGGTATCAAGTCCTTATTTGCGCCAGGCTTGTTGAATACCCTGAGTGTCTTATCTTGTGACGATCTGATGCCGTCATTGAAAGTCAAAATAACACTGTTAATAGCCTAAAGAAATCGGCTGATAAGTGATTTTCATTCCATGGACATTTCTAAGTTGTTCGCAGAAACCTGGTGTGGTTTGTTTGTGTTTGAGTTAGCCGCATATTTTTAGCATAGGCTATGCGAAGCAGTATAGATGTATCAAAAAGATCTATTGGGAGAGTAAATAATGAGTGCAGAGCCGCAGGTTGAACGGTCTCCTAAAGTTAGCGATGAGGTTAAAAAAACCACCTGCTATATGTGCGCCTGCCGTTGCGGGATCAATGTGCATTTACGCGATGGCAAAGTGCGCTATATCGAGGGCAACCGTGATCATCCGGTCAATCAGGGGGTGTTGTGCGCAAAGGGCTCTGCCGGCATCATGCAGCATTATTCACCAGCCCGATTGCGCAGCCCATTGCGGCGTGTTGGGCCGCGTGGCAGTGGCCAGTTTGAGGCGATCAGCTGGGAAGAGGCCTTGCAAACGGCGACCGACTGGTTGGCGCCAATCCGCAAGACCGATCCAAAAAAGCTGGCATTTTTCACTGGCCGTGACCAGTCGCAGGCGCTGACTGGCTGGTGGGCGCAGCAATATGGCACGCCAAATTTTGCCGCGCATGGCGGCTTCTGTTCGGTGAATATGGCGGCTGGTGGCATCTATACAATCGGTGGGGCATTTTGGGAATTTGGCTCGCCTGATTGGGATCTGACCGAAATATTTGTATTGTTTGGTGTGGCCGAAGACCATGATTCGAATCCGATTAAGATGGGGCTTGGCAAATTAAAAACACGCGGCAAACGGGTGGTATCGGTGAATCCGGTGCAGACCGGCTATGCGGCGATTTCAGATGATTGGTATGGCATTACGCCGGGCACTGATGGGCTGTTTATCCTGTCATTGATCCGCGAATTGATGCTGTCTGGCAATATTGATGTTGATTATCTCAGCCGCTACACGAATGCACCCTGGCTGGTCATTCGCAACCCCGGCAAGGCGAATGACGGGCTGTTCCTGCGCGATGCTGATGGCAAGCCGCAGATTATCGACCGCGCCACCGGCAAGGCTGTGGCGCATGATGCGGCTGGCGCGAAATGTCATTTGCAAGGCGAGATTAAGCTGCCCGATGGCGGTGTTGCGGTGCCGGCCTTTATGCTGATGGCCGAGGCCTATCTTGATGAAGCCTATGCGCCGGAAACAGTGGCGGATAGAATTGGCATTCCGGCAGCGCGCGTCCGGCAATTGGCGGCGGATCTTGCCGAGGCTGCCTTTGCCAAACAAATCACCATCAAACAGCCCTGGACCGATTGGAAGGGCGAACGGCATGAAGAAATGATTGGCCGGCCGGTATCGATGCATGCAATGCGCGGGATTTCGGCGCATTCAAATGGGTTTCAGACCTGCCGGGCGCTGCATGTGCTGCAATTAATTCTGGGGTCGGTGGAAGTGCCGGGCGGGTTTCGGTTCAAGCCACCTTATCCAAAACCCCCGCATGTCCACCCCAAGCCAGCCGGGCGTCCGGATCAGGTCGCACCGGGCCAGCCCATGGCCGGCGCACCGCTTGGTTATGTTTTGGGGCCGGAAGATCTGATCATCGACAAAAATGGGGCACCGCAACGTATCGATAAAGCCTATAGCTGGGATGCACCAATGTCGGCGCATGGGCTGATGCATATGGTGATTTCCAACGCCGTTGCGGGTGATCCATATCCGGTCGATGTGCTGTTCATGTATATGGCGAATATGTCATGGAATTCATCTATGAATACTCGCGGCGTGATGGATATGCTGACCGCAACAGATCCACAGACCGGCGAATATAAAATCCCGAAAATCATCTATTCAGATGCCTATCAGTCCGAAATGGTAGCTTATGCTGATTTGATTTTGCCGGACACCACCTATCTTGAACGGCATGATGCCATTTCGCTACTCGACCGGCCAATCTGCGAGGCTGATGGTGTGGCTGATGCGATCCGCTGGCCGGTGCTGGAACCTGACCGTGATGTGCGCGGCTTTCAGTCGGTGCTGCTTGATCTGGGGGCGCGGCTTGGTTTGCCGGGCATGGTCAATGATGATGGCAGCGCCAAATATGCTGATTATGGCGACTATATTGTTAATCACGAGCGCAAGCCGGGGATTGGCCCGCTGGCTGGATTCCGCGGTGAAGCTGGCACCTCTGAAGGGCGCGGTGTGCCGCATCCGGGACAGCTTGATGCCTATATCGAGAATGGTGGCTTTTGGCATAAGGATATTCCACCAGCGGCCAAATATTACAAAATGGCGAATATGGACTATCAGGAATTTGCCGTCGAGATGGGGTTTTATGACAGCCCGCAGCCCTATGCGTTTCAGATTTATTCAGAAGTGTTGCAGAAATTCCGGCTGGCTGCCGAAGGTCATGGTGATGTGCAGCCACCGGATCATTTGCGGGATCGCGTCAAACAATGTTTTACCGCCCTGCCAAGCTGGTATCCGCCATTTGAAGGCACCGCGATTGACGAGGATAGCTATCCGATCCATGCGCTGACGCAACGGCCGATGGCAATGTATCATTCATGGGGATCACAAAACCCATGGCTGCGGCAAATCCATGGGCATAACCCGATGTTTATTTCGCAAAAGCTCGCTGACAAAATTAATGTTGTCGAAGGCGACTGGATCTGGGTGACCTCGCATCATGGCAAAATTCGCGTGCCGGTGGCGGTGATGGAAGGGGTGAACGAACACACCATCTGGACATGGAACGCGATTGGCAAGCGCAAAGGCGCCTGGCAGCTCAGCCCGGATGCCCCGGAAACCACCAAAGGCTTTCTGCTGAATCATCTGATTCATGAATTATTGCCGGCAAAGGGCGATGGGCTGCGCTGGGCAAATTCTGACCCGATCACCGGTCAGGCTGCGTGGTTTGATTTGCGTGTTCATGTCGCGCGTGCAGAGCCGGATGAGCCTGCCGAAGTGGCACCGCAATTTGATGTCATTGCCACACCACCCGATATGGCGACGCCAGCAGCGACTTTGCGCTATGGGCTGGAATGGACGGTTGCTGATAAAACCAAAACCGGAGACCGATAAGATGACAATGCTCCCCGAAGCTTCGGCCATCAAGCTTGGCCTGGTAATTGATCTTGATATTTGCGTGGGCTGTCAGGCCTGTGTGGTGAATTGCAAAGAATGGAATACATCCGGCTATGGTGCGCCATTATCGGATGTCGATGCCTATGGTGCGGCGCCAACCGGCGCATGGCTGAACCGGGTGCATGCCTATGAAGCCGGATCAGGTGCCGATGCCCGCACCGTGCATTTCCCAAAATCATGCCTGCATTGCGAAGATGCCCCATGTGTCACGGTGTGTCCAACCGGTGCCTCGTTCAAGCGGGCCGAAGATGGCATTGTGCTGGTCAATGAGGATTGGTGTATCGGCTGTGGCTTGTGCGCCTGGTCTTGTCCCTATGGGGCGCGCGAAATGGATCCGGCCGAAGGGGTGATGAAGAAATGCACGCTATGTGTTGACCGGATTTACAACAATAATCTGCCAGCCGAAGATCAGGTGCCAGCCTGTGTCCGCACCTGTCCGACAAATGCGCGGCATTTTGGTGATCTTGGTGATCCAACCTCAGATGTCAGCCAGATGGTCGCTGCGCGTGGTGGCTTCGATCTGATGCCGGAACAAAATACCAAGCCGGTGAATAAATATCTGCCACCGCGGCCGCGGCGGGCCAGCGATGACACACCGGTGTCGCTGCTGGCGATGGCACAGGATGCGACGCCAAGCGGTTTTTGGAAATGGGTCGATTCAACTTTGGAAAAGCTAGGGTAGTTTAAGATGCGTCCAGCCTGGTCAATTATATTTTTTACATCAATTTCTGGTCTGGGGTTCGGTTTGGCGAGCTGGTTGGTGCTGGGGTTTGTCAATCTGGCTGAACCGCAGCATCTGCTGCTGGTCGGGCTGGGCACAATGGCATTGATTGCGGCTGGCTTGCTCAGCTCAACCTTGCATCTCGGTCATCCGGAGCGGGCCTGGCGGGCGCTGACGCAATGGCGTTCAAGCTGGCTGTCGCGTGAAGGTGTGTTGGCGGTGCTGGCGTTGGCCGCACTGACATTGTGGGGGCTGTATTATGCGCGGCATGGCATGCCGCCATTATGGGCGAATGCGCTGCTGGTCGGGCTGATGCTGTTGACTGTTTATGCGACATCGATGATTTATGCGTCGCTGCGCACAGTGGCGCGCTGGCATCATCCGTTGACGCCGGTCTGTTATCTGATGTTTGCCGCATCCAGCGGTTTACTGGCGATATTGTGGGTGCTGGCGCTGCTTGGCCAGCCGGTAACCGCGTCGTTATCGCTGGCGGCGATGCTGGCTGTGGCGGCGGCCTGGGGTGTGAAAATTATCTGGTGGCAGCTTGCCGGTGCATCCGGGTCTGGCAGCAGTCTGGCGACGGCCACAGGGCTTGGCGGACTTGGCGAGGTGCGTAGCATCATGCCACCACATACATCGGAAAATTATCTGCAGCATGAAATGGGCTTTGTTGTGGCGCGTAAACATGCGGCGCAATTGCGGGTGTTAGCCCTGCTTGCCGGTGGCTTGCTGCCGGTCAGCCTGTTATTTCTGCTGGCACCAACAGCGGTGGTATTAGCGGCGGTTGTGCTGTTGCATATGATCGGGGTGTTTGTCGAGCGCTGGCTGTTTTTTGCCGAAGCCAAACATAGTGTCACCCTTTATTATGGCGATGTGCATTAGGCGATAGCAGCATAAGGACAGCATCAGACGGCCAGTGTCGAGATGCACGGCCTCGGCTGTCTGATCAGACCGAAAGATAAAACCGGCTTTACGGCCGGTTTTTTTGCGCGTTGAATTGCCATGGTAAAGCGGCTTGGCGGCAGCAAGCCAGTGCCAGTGCCACTATCAGGGTCATGGCTTTGCCCTGCCGGGCATCTCATCAAGGCACCGCTAACGCCGGCGTTCAGGCGTAAAAAAACCGGCTCTGTCGCCAGAGCCGGTTTGAGATTTTATCAGGGTGCGATCACACCAGAAGCGGTGAGATCACCAGGCTGACAATGGCCATCACATTGATCAGGATGTTCATCGCCGGGCCTGACGTGTCTTTCAGCGGGTCGCCAACGGTATCGCCAACAACAGCCGCTTTATGGACGTCAGAGCCTTTGCCGCCAAGATTGCCCTTTTCGACATATTTCTTGGCATTGTCCCACGCACCACCGGCATTCGCCATCATGAGTGCCATCATCACACAGCAGACCAAGGCACCGGCAAGCATGCCGCCAAGCGCCTTTGGCCCAAGACCAAAGCCGATGACCACAGGTGCCAGCACAGCCATTGAACCCGGCATGATCATCTTGCGAAGCGCAGCGCGGGTCGCAATATCAACACAGCGGGCTGTATCAGGCTTGGCTGTTCCCTCAAGAAGACCGGGGATTTCTTTGAACTGACGACGCACTTCAACGATCATGTCAAAGGCCGCATCACCAACTGCCGTCATGGTCATCGCGCTGACAAGGAACGGGAAGATGCCGCCAATGAACATGCCGCACAGAACCATCGGGTCGTTAATGGCAAGGACAAAGTCCGGGTCGCCATTGCTGACCTTGGCGATATAGGCGCTGATCAGGGCAAGCGCCGCAAGCGCCGCAGCACTAATCGCAAAGCCTTTACCAATGGCTGCTGTTGAGTTTCCAACTTCGTCGAGCGAGTCAGTGATCTCACGGGTTTCTTTACCCATGTTTGCCATCTCAGCGATACCGCCAGCATTATCGGCAACCGGGCCGTAGGCATCGATCGCCATGGTGATGCCAACGGTCGACAACATGCCAACAGCGGCAAGGCCAACACCATACAGGCCAGCCGCTTCATTCGCACAATAGATAATCGTCGCAATGGTCAATACCGGAATGGCAACCGACTGCATGCCTGTGGCCAGACCAGAGATCATCACTGTTGCCGGGCCGGTTTCACCATCTTTTGCGATTTTGCGAACAGGTGCGCCGCCGGTGTAATATTCGGTGACGAGACCGACGACAATACCGCCAATCGCACCAACCAGAACCGCGACCCAGATACCATTCGCACCGCCCATGGCGGCAATCAGGAAATAGGCAGCAACGATAAACAACGCGGCCGAACCGATTGTGCCAAAGCGCAATGCAACATCGGCGCTTTTGCTCGAAAACACCTTTACCGTAAAGATACCAACGAGTGAGCAGATCAAACCAAGTGACGCAAGCGCCAGCGGCATGAACTGCAGCACTGCTTGATCGCCGCCCAGCTTGGCAATGTTTTCCATCGACATCGACGCTGCCAGCGCAATTGAGGCAATCATCGCGCCACAATATGACTCAAAAATATCTGATCCCATACCGGCAACGTCACCAACATTGTCACCAACATTGTCGGCGATAACAGCCGGATTGCGTGGATCATCTTCAGGAATACCAGCTTCAACCTTGCCAACAAGGTCAGCGCCGACGTCCGCACTTTTGGTAAAGATACCGCCACCGACACGGCTGAACAAGGCCACCGATGACCCGCCCATGGCAAAGCCTTCGATCGATTCAACACCATGCGCTGTACCGCCCATGAAGTGGTAGAGAACACCGATACCGAGCAGACCCATCGACGCCACGGTAAGGCCCATGATGGAGCCACCGAAAAAGGCGACATTAAGCGCCGCTGCTGCACCTCTGGTGTTTGCCGCTACAGCCGTTCTGACATTTGCTTTGGTGGCTGAGTACATGCCGATATAGCCGGCGGTTCCAGAACAGACAGCGCCCAATATAAAGGCGATGGCTGTGTCGATGCCGAGGCTGGCATAGAGCGCCACGATACAGATTAAACAAAAAATTGCCAGACGCTTATATTCGCTGGCCATGAACACCATGGCGCCGAGATGAATTTCATCGGCAATTTCTTTTACCCTGCCTTCGCCAGACGGTGTTTTTAAGATGTTGGCGTAAATCAGAAAGGCAGCGACCATACCGACGGCGCCAAAGGCGATCGGCAGAAGTGCATTTGTAAGCATGAAAAGATCCTCTTGCTTAACGTGAAATAAGGATACGGCACTCGAACAGATTGAGACCAAGTCGCGCGTTTATAACGGCTATGCCGCATAGTGTAAAGCCATCATTGGGTTTGCTGTTTAGCGGCGTGATCAGGTGGCTGCCAGGGTGATTATCGGGGCGGTTATCGGGGCTGGTAAGGGTGCTGATAAAGGGGCTGGCCAAGCCGGTATTTCCACTGGCTTTGCCCCCACCAAACACCCCCGGCGCACCCCGGCGCATATTGGCGCTGCGCTTGATTTGACTAAACGTGCATGTCGATAGATTCGCTTGTCGATAAAATTGCTTGTTTGTGGCGGCGTGTTTGCGGCAGAATGCGGCGGTGTCTTTCCAAGGGTCTGATTATGCAAAATGCTGATATCGCAGGGTGGCTTGCCGATCATCCTGACATTGATAATGTGCGGGCTGTTATCTTTGACATTAATGGTGTGATGCGGGGCAAGCGATTGCCGGTTTCGCAGCTGAAGAAAGCCATTAATGGCGGGGTGCGCATGCCCTTGTCATCGGCAAATCTTGATATTTGGGGCCGCGATATTGCGCACAGCAAATGGGTCTTTGAAACGGGTGATGCTGACGGTGGCACCTGTTGGACAGGGCGCGGCCCGCTGCCAATGACCTGGACTGATCGGGATGCGGCGATGGTGCCGTTATGTCTGACCTATAATGATGGCCGCCTGTTTGATGGTGACCCGCGGAACCTGTTGGCATCTATTCTGGATAAATTTGCCGCCCGAAAGCTGTATCCGGTGGCAGCCTTTGAGATGGAATTTTATCTGGCTGATCCCGGATTACATGACGGGCCGATGCCGCAAACGGCGATGTCGCGGTTGACCGGCGCCAAAAATATCCGTGACGGCGTCTATTCGCTAGAAGATTTGAGCGACCATGATGCCTTGCTCAATGACATTTATGATTGTTGCCAGCTGCAGGATGTCGCCGCCGATGCGGCGATCAGCGAGGCTGGTTCGGGTCAGTTTGAGATCAATTTATTGCATGGGCCGGATTGTCTGAAAATTGCAGATGATGCGATGCTGTTCAAGCAAATCACCAAAGGCGTGGCCCGTAAACATGGTCTGGCTGCCAGCTTTATGGCCAAACCCTATGCCGACAGGCCGGGCAATGGCATGCATGTTCACCTAAGTATTCGTGATCAGCATGGGCGAAATATTTTTGATGATAGCCGTGATGCTGGCAGTGCTGTTGGCAGTGAAGATAGCCGTGATGTTGGCAGTGATGTTGGCAGTGCGGCGATGCAGCATGCTGTCGCCGGGCTTTTGGCGGCGATGCCTGAATCGATGCTGATATTCGCCCCGCACCATAATTCATACCGCCGGTTTGCGATTGAGTCGCACGCGCCGATGGCGGCTTGCTGGGGGTATGAAAACCGGACAGCCGCCTTGCGGATACCGTTGGGGCCGCCGGAACAGCGGCGTATTGAACACCGGGTGGCGGGCGCTGATACCAACCCATATTTAATGCTGGCGGTGATATTGGCCGGTGTTCTTGCCGGTCTCGACAAGGCCGAGATGCCGCCACCAGCGCTGGTTGGCAGTGCCTATGATGCGCATTTACCGGCGTTGCCGACGAGCTGGGAAAATGCGCGCGATTGCTTTGCTAACGCCACCGTGCTTGGTGAGTTACTGCCTGATGTATTGCGGCAAATGCTACTGGATTGCAAGGCCCAGGAAATGCGTCGCTTTGCCGGCGATATATCGGCTTTTGAATATCAGTCCTATCTTGATCAGGTATAGGCTGCTGCCTGTCTGTTCTGGTTTATTTGGCTTTTCTATTTGCCTGATGCGGGTTATGCTAATTATCGAACATCGCGCTATTGTGGCGCTGGGCAGATTTTTTAACCCCATCACACGCAGATTTTACTGAATTTGGAGGGCAGCATGAAACAGGTACTTACACTGGCGGGCGTTGCCATATTGGCTAGTCACATTGCCTACGCCGAGGGTCAATTAAACATTTACAACTGGTCTGATTATATTGCCGAAGACACTATTGCCAATTTTGAGGCAGAGACCGGTATTTCGGTGACATATGACGTATATGACTCAAACGAAGTGTTGGAAGCAAAAATGATGGCCGGTTCATCCGGCTATGATCTGGTTGTGCCAACCGGTGATTTTTTGGCACGCGGCCGTGAAGCTGGCGTCTATGCGGATATTGACATGTCGCGGCTGTCCAATCTTGGCAACCAAGACCAACAGGTGCAGGGTTTGGCAACTGCACAGATGCAGGACACCAATGCCGGTTTGGTTTATATGTGGGGCACCACCGGCATTGCCTATAATGAAAAAATGGTTAAGGAACGCCTCGGCGATGCGGCGCCAACTGATAGCTGGAGCCTGATTCTTGATCCGGCAAATGCGGCCAAGCTTGCCGATTGTGGCATTGCTATTCTTGATGCGCCGACCGATGTATTGCCAAATGTCATTGCCTATCAGGGGGGTGCCGGTGACACCACCGATGCAAAATTATTTGAAAGTGCCGGAGAGGTGTTGAATGCGGTGCGGCCATATTTGCGCTACATTCATTCCAGCCAGTCACTTAACGATATCGCAAATGGTGATTTATGCGCGGCGATTATGTGGTCGGGCGACGCTTTCCAAGCCGCCTATCGCGCCGAAGAAGCGGAAAATGGACATGTCATTGATTATTACATTCCAAAGGAAGGTACAAATCTGTGGTTTGATTTGATGGCCATTCCATCAGATGCGAAAAACGTCGATAATGCCTATAAATTCATCGATTATATGATGCGGGCTGATGTCGCCGCCAATAATGTCAATTATGTCTGGTACGCCAGTGGCAACGACGCCGCAAAATCTGCTATCGACCCTGAAATTTTGGAACATCCCGGTATTTACCCAACAGCCGCAAGTCAGGAAAAGCTGTTTGTGGTGCCGGTCTATGACGCCAAACTTGACCGTGCCGTCAACCGTGTTTGGTCGCGCTTTGCATCTGGCAGTTAAGCCGGGGCAGACGATATGTGCCTGATGGTATAATTAAAGAGCCTCTGACTTATCTCTAAGCAAAGACGGGGGCTCTTTTTATTTTATCGCGATGGCATCATAGCTGGTTTGATACAGGATATGAGAACAGCGCATGGCACCTTTCATTCGATTAACCGCATTGACGAAAAAATTTAACGATGTTGTCGCTGTCGATGATCTGTCGTTGGATATTGATAAAGGTGATTTATTCTGTCTTTTAGGGGCGTCTGGCTGCGGTAAGAGCACCTTGTTGCGGATGCTGGCCGGATTTGAACAGCCAACTGCCGGCACCATTGAAATTGATGGTCAGAATATGGCCGGTGTCGCACCGGCAGACCGCCCGGTAAATATTATGTTCCAGAATTATGCGCTGTTTCCGCATATGAGTGTCGCTGGCAATGTCGGTTACGGATTGCGGCGTGCGGGGATGCGCGGTGTGGCGCTTGCCGAACGTATTGATGCCTTGCTGAAATTGGTACGGCTTGCCGGCTATGGCGACCGCAAACCGAAACAATTATCGGGCGGGCAACGCCAAAGGGTGGCATTGGCGCGGGCGTTGGCGCGCCAGCCAAAATTATTGTTGCTGGACGAACCGCTGGCAGCGCTTGATAAAAAGCTGCGCGAAGATACACAATTTGAACTTGTTGATATTCAGGAAAGACTTGGCACCACGTTTATGGTGGTGACACATGATCAGGAAGAGGCGATGACGCTGGCTGGCCGGATCGGCATTATGGATAACGGCCGGTTGGTACAGGTCGATAGCCCGCGCACACTTTATGAAAACCCGAAAAACCGGTTTGTCGCAGATTTTCTGGGGATGATCAGCTTTGTTGAAGGACGGGTGACGCAGGCAACCTCAACAGCGATGGTGATTGACAGCACGCCGCCGATTACCGCGGCGATTGACCAGCAGCGTGGATTGGCCCGCCAGCCGGAAAAAGGTGCCCGGGTGACGCTGGCGATCCGCCCGGAAAAAATCAGCCTGTCATCGGTGGCGACCGGTGCGGTGAATGAAATACCGGTGATTGTCGAGGATCTGGCATATCTTGGGGTGGCGTCAAACTATCGGGTCAAAACCGTAGATGGGCAGATGTTCAAACTGCAACAGCAACAAAGCCGCCGTGCTAGCAAGCCGCTGGAATGGGGGGATGCCGGGTTCATTCAGTTTGACCCGGCAGATGTGATTATTCTGCCATGATTAATTGGGGGATAAATTAGCATGCCGCGGCATTTATTAATGCTTAGCCGATTAACATGGTTGGGCCGAATAACCGGCGCGAACGGACGGCGTTTGTTGGTTGCCGTGCCGCTGATATGGCTCACATTGTTTTTCCTGCTGCCGCTGCTCAAGACATTACAGGTTTCTTTTACCACAGCAAAGCGTTCAGTGCCGCCCTACGCACCGTTGTGGGGGTTTGATGACACCGGGTTTTTCACCAATTTTACGCTGGATAATTATCAGCTTCTGGCGACCTATTGGCAGGATTATATTGGTCCCGCCGGCAATAGTGTAAAGCTGGCATTTTTTTCAACGCTGGTGTGTCTGATCTTT
>Ga0255775_1002694_pt1 | contig 15271 bp, 14 predicted proteins | sample 011ome_26_FD_179973 | JGI IMG/M metagenome (GOLD analysis project Ga0255775, IMG submission 179973) | Coastal salt marsh microbial communities from the Groves Creek Marsh, Skidaway Island, Georgia - 011511BT metaG (version 2) | ecosystem: Environmental > Aquatic > Marine > Intertidal zone > Salt...
TCAAATATTACGAGATTTTATTAATATTGAAGACGTCATACAAGCTAATATCAAAGCTTGCAATCCAAAACAAAATGGCACTTACAATGTTGGCACTAGCAACCCTAGGAGTTTTCAAGATATTGCTAATATTTTGCAACACGAACTGGGTACAGATTTGGGTACAGACTACATACCCAACCCATATGACGGTTATCAAATGCACACACAGGCTGACATCAGTACATCACAAGCCAACTTAGGCTTTGAGCCAGTTGTTAGTCTCGAAGAAGGTATTAAAGCTTATATTACTGATATTAAACGTTTGCATGGCACTGATATTTCATGATTGATTTACAGGGTAAATCTCCCAAACTCTTAGTCATTGGCGATCTAATGATTGATCATTATCTTTGGGGAACGTGCGAAAGAATTTCGCCAGAAGCGCCCGTACAAGTTGTTAATGTTAATAGTGAAAGCGCCGTACTTGGTGGCGCCGGTAATGTGATTAACAACTTGAGTGCACTGGGTGCACAAGTTGACGTGATTAGCATTGTTGGTGGTTGTGAAATTTCAGACGAGCTCAAAAAACTGCTAAGCAACATCAATGTCAACGCTGAATATTTAATTACGCAAAAAGATCGAATCACCAGCAAAAAAAGCCGAATTATTGCTGCTCAACAGCAAGTCGTGCGCTACGATAGAGAAAGCACTGATGAAATTAGCAGTGAATCACAAAAACAGATTTTAGCGTCTTTTAAAGACATTATTTCTAATTATGACTGCATTTTACTGTCTGATTACGGCAAAGGCGTACTAACACCCAGTCTTACTCAGGCTTTAATTTCTATCGCCAATAAAAATAACAAAAAAGTTCTAGTCGATCCAAAGGGTCTAGATTATTCAAAATACACAGGTGCTTATCTACTCACGCCTAATAAAAAAGAAGCGAGCGAAGCAACACAAGTTAGCATTAAAGATGATGAGAGCTTAACTCAAGCCATTACCCAACTCAAAACACAATGCAATCTAGATGTATCGTTAATCACCCTTAGTGAACAAGGTGTGGCAATTTATGACGATACATTACGCACCCATCCCACAGTTGCCAGAGAGGTGTATGACGTTACCGGTGCGGGCGACACAGTGCTGGCATCTCTAGGCTTTGCTTTAGCCTGCGGCTATCAAATTGACGACGCTGTTCAATTTTCAAACCTAGCTGCAGGTGTGGTGGTGGGCAAAATTGGCTCTGCAACTGCCACATTAAATGAAATTATTGAGTATGAATCTAGCCTTAATAAATCCACCAGTGACGAGCACATCAAAACCCTGGATGAAATCGCCACGCTAAGTGAAGAATTAAAAGCCAGGGATAAAAAAATTATCTTTACCAATGGCTGTTTTGACATCCTACACGCTGGCCATGTACGCTACTTAGAAACCGCCAAAAGTTATGGTGATATTTTAATATTAGGGCTCAATTCTGATAGATCCGTTAGCGCACTCAAAGGTGAAGATCGCCCGATTAATACCCAACTAGATAGAGCTTATATATTAGCCGCACTTGAGGCGGTTGATTATGTCGTGGTGTTTGATGACGATACACCTTATGACTTAATCAAGGCCGTCAAACCCCACGTACTCGTTAAAGGCGGTGACTATAAAGGCAAAGACGTGGTCGGCCAAGATATTGCTGACGAGCTAAAACTGGTACAATTCGTCGACGGTAAAAGCACCACCAAAACTATCGAAAAAATCCAACAAGGCAAATAATAATGAAATCCACGATTGAATTTGAATTTAACGAACACCTAAAAACATCTCAAGCAACTTTAGACTACATTGCCAAGCCACTTGAGATTGCCGCAAATCTGTGTATTGATAGCCTGCAAACAGGTGGAAAGATTTTAATCTTTGGTAATGGCGGCTCTGCAGCTGATGCACAACACATCGCTGCAGAACTCGTTGGCCGGTACAAAGTTGAGCGTAAGGGATTGCCAGCTATTGCACTCACCACTGACACCTCGGCCCTCACCTCAATTGGCAACGACTATGGCTACAACCATGTATTCGACCGCCAAGTAGAAGCACTAGCTAGTGCGGGCGATGTGGTTATCGGCATTAGCACCGGTGGCAGTAGTGCTAACGTTATCAACGGGCTAAAAACCGCCAAAGAGCTCGGCTGCAAGCTGATTGGTTTTAGCGGGCGAGATGGTGGTGAGATGAATACTCTTTGCGATGTAAACTTGGTTGTACCTGCAGAAGATACACCGCGCATTCAAGAAATGCACATTGTCATTGGACATACAATTTGCCATTTAATTGATCAGGCTTTTAAAGATTAATTAAAAGTCTTAACGGCACTCAAAACATCCACTGCTTTAATGAGATTCATACAATCATGATGCCCTAATGGGCAAGTACGCTTCATACAAGGCTGACAATCTAAATCCTTCTTTACAATAATACTTTTTTCATTCATCCATTGCGAAGTCTCATTATCTTTAGTGGGGCCAAATATCGCCACTGTTGGCACCTCAAAAGCTGCTGCCACATGCATCGGGCCACTATCACCGGTGATAAATAAATCCAAATTCGAGATTTTATCAATCAACTCTGTAACACTAGTTTTCCCCGCTAAATTCTGATAATTTTCAACACCCTTTTCAATCAGTAATTTTTCAATATCCAAGGCAATGTCTTTTTCACCAGGCCCGCCAAAAATAACAATATCATATTCATTTGATAATTCACTCGCTACCTTGGAAAATTCTTCGGGATACCAGCGCTTAGCACTACCATACGACGCCCCAGGATTGATACCTAAAACCGGGCGCCGCTTAGCACTTGAAGATTGATGCTGAGTATAAAGCTTGAGCTTTCCGGGGTGTGAGTCAATATTCAAACTAGCATTAACAAAATCGTTGTATTTTTTGACTTGATGGCAATTGATATATTTATTTTTATCAAACTGATGCTTATTTTTGGCTGATATTAAAAATTTCAGAAATTTTGTACGAAGTGAACTTCTAAACGAGAAAAAATAATCAAATTCACCTAAATTTCTTGTAGTTTTGTATAAAACTCTATATTTCTTATCTAAAACCACTGTTTTAACCACTTTTGGATGATTTTTCAGCGCTTCAACCGATACAAAAGAGCCAATAAATGTGATTTGCACGTCATTGTTAAAATTTACGATATTTTCAATCGCTGGCGTTGCCATTACGCAATCTCCCAACCAAGTTGGAAGTTCAATTAATATCTTCATACCAATAAAGCATACAAGTACAAAGCAAGAAACACTAGAGAAGCCAACAGATAAGATAAAATTCTTCCGACTAATATTGAATAAACATTATCAATCCAATGATTATTCTGAAGTTCAATATCTAAAGATCTACTCATCATTGGATCAATATACATGGCTAAAAATACAGCACCAACTCCATGAAATGCAGTGGTTAACTGACTCATTGTCATTCTATATTCTGGGATTAGGATCGCCAAAGAAAATGCAATTAAAAAACCCGTTGAAAGGAAGAAATATGAAAAACATGAAGTAAGGAGCTTTTTTAAGGATAGATGTTTTAATTTGGGCCTATATTCCAAATCAATCTTAGTTGTCAAATTCTTCTTTTTACTCAGAACTTTTAATATTGAAATTGGGATAGAGTTTGTTTGATAAAAAAAGAACAACTTCTGAAACAAACCTTGAAAAAAATTCAAGTTAAACAATACCAATAAGGATGATAGAAAGGCTGAAAATACCAAAGTCATTGCTGTCAATAAAAACAACTGAATGCTTAAATCTGACTCAATCATGTAAGACAATGCTAACAATAAAGGCGGCAAAAATAATCGGCTCATAGTAAAAACAGAAGTCTGTAGGGTCGTTCCCAAGGCCAGTCTTTTTGTTAACTTTCCTGCAACCCTAGAAGCAAACGAAGCAGTCTCTATAAATTGCATTAGAATATAGCAAAACAGCGCTATTAAAAATAAATAAATCATCTAATCACTACACTTAAATTAACAATATATTTAAAATTCACGCCTTTTATTTTGCTTGATCTGCATGAATTTCCCTATCTTTAGCAATAAGCAACCCAAGTACAAACATTGCTATCAATGCATGCTCGTGGGCCAATGTAGTGTTCACCAAGCCCACGCCCAATACAACCATCACCACACCAACACTACTAAAAACTAGCCATTTTTCATTTGATCGCCTGTTAACCCTGTAAACAATATTAACTATTTGTAGCCAAAACCAAATAAATACAGAAAATAATAGTATGCCACCACCGGTTAAATAAACAAGATAAACATTATGAGGATGTTTAAATGGCATAAATTTATTTTTGTCATACACACCCTCTTCTTTAATGACGCTATCTTTAATGTCATCATGTCCAAAATTTGGAAAATTACCTATTCCCGTACCAAGGATCGGATCAATTTTAAACACATAATAAGAAAAATTTCTAATTTTATGACGAGCTGAATCACCTGTCAAACTTGAACCGTTGATAAACTTATGAATGACTGATGGTGGGTCGTAAACTACAATAGTAGCTGCTAAAGATATTAAGAGCACTGAAATAATTAATGAACACCAGTTGCGATAATAATAAACCGCATACAGCATACTCATTATTGTAATTATCACCAATAATCCAGATGCTGCCCTGCTATGAGTATCTATGACGGCGTAGAAAAGTATTGCTGATGTTGTAATTAATACAGTCCGCAGCACATTACCAATATTTCTAAAATTAAAAACAAGGAGAGATAAAGATATTACATATACAACGAGTAAATATATTGCCGTATGGTTTACATGGCCTACTGAATTAAGCTCAACACATGTGCCACCACTACAATCTAAATAAGCATAGGCTAAGGGCAATACAGTAAACAAAATAGCTATTACGCACAAATCGATTATTTGACGAATGGTAAATCCAGACCTAGAGATAACCCATGCAACTAAAATAAATTTAATAATATCTTTTGATCCACTTGCAGGCTGATTGTGAACAACTACCGCATTAATACCGACAGCAATATCTGCCAAGATCCAGAATAAAAATATGGTGTCTATTATTTTCCACTTTCCACCCCAATCCTTGTTTCGACTAGAAATAAATATCCAAGATATTACGAATAATATTGCAAACAGATTTTTAGGTGCTTCGAGACTTGGTAGAACAACAAGCATTAATGCTAAAAATATAAATTTTGCGTCCTGATTTTTAAGAAAATTTAGCAATTTTGTAATCATACTATTTAAACCTTGTTAATAACTTCAATTGTCTTTTGCATGTTTAGTTCGATAGATAACTTACTTGCAATTAATTTATTTTCTCTTTTTATATCGCTAAGCTCTTTGGCATCTTCAAGCAAGTCATCGATTTTTTTTGCCACTGAAAAATCTTTTGAACTGGCCATTATATACTCATCTGTTAAAATTTCATGAGCGCCATTTTGCCTAGTTGTAAATACTGCATTCTCATAACTCATGGCTTCTAATACAACATTAGAAAAGGGCTCGTACCGGGTTGGAAACAAGAAGATATCGCTAATGGTATAAAAATCATCGACATCAGCTCTAGGGCCAGTAAATATCACTGTTTTATCAATTTTTAAATCTTTAGAAAGTTGCTGATAATATTCAAGATTTTTTTCTTTACCAATAATAAAAGCCTTGACGCTTTGATTTTTAATTTTGGCTATAATTTCTAAAAATTCTTCAACACCTTTTCTCTTAAATCCACTACCCACATAAAGCAAAATTGAACTATTTTTGTCTATATCAAATTCTTTTGAAAGTTTTTTAAATGAGCTCTCATGGTTGATAGTTTTGGATTCAACACCATTGTAAACTACGTCGATCTTATTTGGGCGAATGCCATAAGTATCGATAATCTCATCTTTAATCATATTTGAATTAGCAATAATAAATTTTGCATTATTAAAGCAGCGTTTTTCTAAAAACAAATAAATAGGATGGAGCGGATTAAGTTTTGATTTATTTTCAATATTCAAAAATACCTTATGAACACCATCACCTGCACGATACACATCAGGACAAACAATACGCTCCAAAGAAAAATATAGCTTGTTTTTTTTAGTCAGGCAAACCTGAAAATTAAACAAAATAATACGTAACCATGATGGAAGAAAACTGGGGAAAATTGAATTTACAATCTGATACTTAATGCCCTCAACCTTCAGTGCTTTTGCAAGTCTTGAAAGATAAACTTCTGCGCCGCCAAATTTGGAAGGCTTTTCTCTAATTAGATGAATTTTTTTCATGTAAACCAACTAAACAAGTAAATCAATAATTTGCTTAGCTTGCTCAAAATCAATTAACGTCATGCCTCTTGATTTCTTTACTTTATTTTTATAAAAAATTTCATGATTAGTATTAACCACCATATAGTGCAAATCATTGGTCTGTATACCATCTTTATCTTGAAATAATTGCTTGTCACTATTGTTATTCCAAGGTCCCCAAATAATTGGATAACTCGCGCCAAACAATGTTACAACGGGTGTATTGGTTGCTGCAGCCATATGCATTGGTGCAGTGTCTACGCCAAAAAATAATTCAGCCTTTGAAGATAAGCAGGCCAAATGCTTTAAAGTTAGCTTACCCGTTAGGTTAATAGGTTTTGTTTTACATGATGCTAGTATTTTATCAATTCTATCTAATTCTTTTTTTACTGGAGCCCCCGTAATTACGACCTTTACCCCCTTATCCTGCTGAAGATAATCAATAACTTTAGCCATGCGCCCATCCTCCCAACATTTAAACATCCATCGTGAAACAGGATGGATATGCACAAACTGTCCAATCTTATTATCCGCAAGAATTTCATCTATTTCTTGCTCTATCTGGCTTGACCAATAAATTTTTACCTTTTTATTGATAACCTCTTTGCCGAGCAAATTGATAAATTGTAGGTCTTTCTCAACAGTATGCTGCCATTTTTTATCATCACCCAACTTATCGAAAATTTTAACCTTGGAAAATAAGCCCTTTCTAACCGGAAACCCTAATTTAACCTTTGCGCCACTAAGAAATGCAAGTTGAGCACCTCTATCCCCTTCTGTTAAATTAATAACCATATCATAGCTATTTCTTCTAATATTACGAGTAAATTTAATTTCTTCTTTGAGTTGTGAAAATATTGATAATTGTTTGACTCTTGGCCTGTCATAAATAATAATATTATTAATATTTGGATTATTAGATACCATATCTTCACAGCCTTTATTGAGTGCGAAATCAATAATAGAATCTGGATAAATATTTTTAAGATTTGATACTAAGGGCGTTGATAATAACACGTCACCAATATTTCTAAATTTAATTACAAGAATTCTCATGAGATAAATTCCATAAATTTCTTTGAACGAGATCCCCAAGTGTAGTTTTTAGAAAAATCTTTAATCTTATTAACATCAAAATCATCATCATCTAATGCTTTAATTATCTCTTTGGCAAAAGACTCTGGCTTTTCTGGTGTGGCATAATAAACCAATGACTCATTAATATTACTTTCAATGGAGGGTAGTCTAGATACCACTACTTTTATACCTGCGCCTAGATATTCATAAAGCTTAAGAGGTGATGTAAATAATAGCCCATCTGCATCATATTTGTTGGACAAAACACCAACTTTTGATAGGGCAATATAACTATAAATCTTTTTGTGCTCTACTCTTTTTACAATTTCGATATTATCAAATACACTCAACTCTTTTGCTTGATTTTCATACTGTTGTTTGGTTTGATCATTTGCACCAATTAATACGGCTTTTATGTCTCTATTGTATTGATGCTTAATAATAGAAATAGCTTCCACTAAGGTGTCTAGTCCTTTCCATTCACTAAAATTACCACTGTAGATTACATCATATTTTGTATTTTTCTTATGTTCAATATTCAAAAAATCCTTATTAAACCCAACTGGTAGAATGTGGTGATTATTTGTACATGCAGGAAAAACTTTTTTAATCTCGCTACTTAAAGTTGAAGTAATGCAAATTAAATTATCTGCATTAGAAAAAACAAAGCCTTCCAACCCTCTCATCTCCTTGGATTTTTTATACTCACCTTCTTTGCAATAGTTTTGAGAGAGAATCTGATGCGCTTCAAATACAAATTTAATATTTGAATTATCGTCTTTTAAATTTTTAATGGCTAAACGCATTTGCTTAAAATCACGGGTATAAAAAACTAGCTTGTCTGATTTATATTGCTCTAAATATTTAAGAACATTACCAATAAAGAATAATTTATTACTTTTAATGCCAAATTTTTTATTCGATATTTGTACTACATTTAAATTTTCATGTAGCTCAATACCAAGATTATTATTTAAATATTTTTTAATATCCTCACTAGAATCAAGGCAAAGCAATTCAACTGGCACAATTTCAGCCAGTGTATTTAAAAACTGAATAATACTAAGCATATAGGTATATCCATTACTAATGTGCATTGGATATGGATATATAATTCTCATAAATCTTTATATTTCGCCAATATAACTGGCTTACGTACAGAGCTATTATTAATTAAGTGTTGGCCATCAACTATGTCAAAATCTAATGTAAGCTGCTCTAAAAACTTTTCAAAACCCTCAGGTATTAGATCTTTGTGCAATTCACCGGCAATATAAGATACATTTCTCTTATTCTTTAGCCCTTGAAATAATTTATATTCACTACCCTCAACATCAAATTTCAACAAATCCACATGTTTTATACTGTGTAAATCAATAACCTTATCCAAAGTTATTGTCTTCACTACACACTTTTCATCATCATCCCTTCTTTGCACTATTGATGATGACATATGACCTTTTTGGCTAATATAAAAATCCAATTTCTCATTATTTGAAGATGATGCAGCTTTATCAATTAGGATTACCGAGTTACCGAATTGTTTTATATTTTTACTTAGCGCCGCAATATTGCTTGGGTCTGGCTCAATTGCAATCACTTTTGAGTTGGGCCAAAATAACTTAAACTGTATTACAGTGACACCTATATTACTCCCACAATCAATAATAGTTTTTGGCTCAGGAATCTTATCAAGAGTATATTCCTCATCTACAAAGATATGCAGTAATGCATCAAAATCAAGCTTTTCTCTAACAAAAAATTCAAAATCTTTCTTATTCCATTGTAGGTTTAACATTAATGGGTTAAATAAGTATTCTTTATTTTTATCATGTAAAAAACACAACTTAAGATACATATAAAAGAGCTTTAATTTATCCCTTTTGGCAAATTTAGAAATTTTTACAGCATTATAAATCCATCGTTTTAATTGCATTTTATTCCCCTTATATATAGCTCTATTGTTTTGTCAAGAAAATACCTTAATCCAAATTTTTCCCCTGATTTTTGAATTGCCAATTTTGAGAAATTAACTAAATCCAATTTTTCAATCTTTTGCAAGAATTCTTGAGCTTCATCGGTAGACTTTTGTTTAATAATCCAGCCGTCTTGATTGTTATTAATATTTTCTATCAACCCTCCAACGTTAGAAATTAATACCGGCTTTCCCATGGCCATCATTTCTCGACATGCGATTGATAATGCTTCATATTGAGATAGAACAAACCCTATATCTGCAATAGATATAACCTCTCTGACGTCATCTATAAAGCCGGTAAATATGACGTTATCTTGCATATTGAATTGATTGATGTATTGCTCTATAATTTCATTTTTTGGTGAATTGCCAACAACGATAATTTTAATTCTACTGCGTAATTCATCATCAAGTCTGGATGCTGCTTCAACTAAAAATTGCCAGCCTTTGTGCAGGGCTGTGCCGGCTACAGAAACAAATACAATATCTTTATCTTGAATATTGAACTGTTTGATCAGATTTTTCGATTTTTCTCTTGGTTGAAAATATTCTAAATCTATACCGTTATGAATGACTGTTGTTTTATTCTGTAGATCGTTCGTAATAACATGGTCATATTGAAATCTTGATACTACGATCATTTGATCAGTATATTTACCATAAAGCTTATTAGCAAACCAATCTTGCTTAATTTTAAACGAATCATGCTTAGTTCTAATAATACGAAAGTTTAACTTATAAAACCACTTACAGAGCATAACTACTTTGTGATCAGGCGTTCCGTTTACATGCACAATATCAATTTGTTTTTTGGTAATAATATGTTTGAGTTTTTTAATATTTTTTACAGTGTTAACGATTTCTTTAGGCTTACCTGGAAAATCTACATCAAACACCCTACTAGGATAATTTTTCTTTAAATCCCTGTTGAGTTTACTGACTCCTGGTACCGCAATAAAGGCATTGACACCCAGTGGCATCATACCATTAAAGAGGTAGGTTAGATAAGTAGTATGCCCTCCACCATTGCCAGGATGAAAATTGGTGTATAGAATATTCATTAATTTAGTAAACTTAAATACACTTTCATAATTTTCTCAGTCATTTGGACTTTAGAAAAATTACCTATTATGTAGTTTTTTGAATTACTGGCATATTGATTGCACAAATCTTGACTATTAACCAGCTTATTACAAGCCTCATTAAGTTCATCTTGCGAGTCTTTATCAATCAAAATAAAATTGTTATCGTGATAAAGATCTTTAGTGCTACCTGCATTGGTCGAAACAACTGCTGTTTGCATCAAAAGTGCTTGCATGACTGATTGTGGCACACCTTCGCCACTATCAGATGTTAAAACAAAAATATCTAAGGCTTGTAATAATTCTGGCACATTTGAAACATGGCCAAGCATTGAAACATAGCTTTGCAAGTCAAGATCATTGATCATATTGGATAAGTTCTCTCGTTTTGGGCCATCGCCAGCCATAACAAAATGAATTTTTTTTTCTGGATTATTATCAATGACATTGCGCGCCATGTTTAAAAAATGATCATGTCTTTTGAATTTACGCAATACCGCAATAATACCAATAACAATTTGACCGTCTTTAAACTGAAACAACTCACGACAGGCTTGTCGGTCAAAATTATTTTGGTCATAGATATCAGCATCAATACCCGTTGGAATAGATTGGATTTTTTCAGGCTTAATGCGATTGTTATTAATCATATCTGACCTAACAGTCTCGCCAGTAGTAAAAATATAATCAGCTAACTCATTAATGAAATTTGATCTTGATGATTTAATAGGGTTTGAAAGATGGCGTGTTCTAATAAATTTAACACCGGCTAATTTAGCAGCTAGTCCGCCTACCCAAGTGTCTTTACCACTATGTGTATTAACAATATCTATTTGATTTTCTTGGATTATTTTTTTAATACCAAATAGAGTTTTAAAATCGGCATTTCCTCTAAAAGGTAGAATGAAAACTTTAATACCATTATCTAATGCCTTTTGTTTGATTTGCGCATGATTAGTACATGCAAGAAATACTTCCACGCCTTGCTCACGCACTGCAATCATCTCATTAATAATACGGATCTCTTGCCCGCCCCAGCCATCTGACCATTCGGTATGTAGAACTTTAATTGTTTTTTTCATTTAAAATAATATTGATATTTTCTTTGATTGTGTCTAAGTTTAATGCATTCAAACAATCGCTAACACCTGAATTATTACACCCTGTTTGGGAGCATGGCACACATTCCCTATTATCCATTATCACCCTATGCCTACCATGCTGCTGCATTCCACCTTTTCGTTGATATGTCGTTTCTGTTAGCGACTTATCCCATGGCCCCCAATTATCAACTGCAGTGGGGCCGAAAAAAGCCAATACTGGAACGTCGTTTGCAGAGGCAATATGCATAATAGCAGTATCAACCACAATTAGCATCTGAGCTAACTTATTTAAAGCTGCAGTTTCTAATAAGGTTAATTTTCCAGACAGGTTTATAGGAGTTGATTTGGTGTATTTAAGAATATTCCCAACTCTTTCTAATTCCTGATCTATAGGAGCTGCTGTAATAACAACCTTTAAATTTAACTCTAGTTCGCAATAATCGATAATTTTTGCCATAGCTTGATCATCAATGCATTTATACATACACTGAGAGACTGGGTGAATATGAATAAACTTATCTAGATTTTGTGTTATTTCTTTAACTTTATCATCATCTTTATTTGACCAGTAAGCATCCAAGCCCTTATCGTTGATTGGCAAACTCAATACCCTCAAGGGATCAAGATTCAGATCCACAATATGACGCTCACCTTGAAACGAGAAATAATGCGTAAAAGCATTATTATTAATATAGCCCTTACCGCCACTTCTTCCAACTCTAAACTTTGCACCACTGAAGTAGGCAATTTGTGCACCACGGTCTCCACGATCAGAAGAGATAACAATATCGTAATGATTTTTTCTAATATCTCGTAAAGCTTTAAACTCTGCTTTAATTCTTTGCCAAATAGGCATCGCTCTCAATTTAAACCTGTCATGCAAGATAATCTGATTAATATTTGGATTATGGGTAATTAGCACTTCGGTACCCTTATTTACCATAAGATCTATTTCACTATCAGGGTAACTAGCCTTAAGATTTCTAATGAGTGGTGTTAATAAAATTACATCGCCCACGCTGCGGAATTTAGTGATTAATATTTTCATTTGTAATACTTCCAAAAAGTATATTGCGCATAAACCTTGGCAATAACAAACCCGCGCCAACCCTCAATAAACCCTAATCTAATTATATAAATCTTAAAAAAAGTCCAAATTGGTGAAATGAAAGCTTTGAATAAATTTTTATTTTTTTGACTCAATTCAGCATATTTTTTTTGCTTATCAGTAAACTCACTAACTGTATCAAAAGCCAAATGAATCATATGATTTTTTAACTTTGCAGTTGTACCTTTAACTTGTACACTTTCATGCACAGAAACCTCGTTAAATTTACTCTTACTTTTACTGAAGAGACGAATGCTATAATCTGGATAAAGGCCACAATGGCGAATATTTTTTCCAAAGAAATTATTAAGCCTAGCAGTATGATAACCTTCTGCTGTAGGGTTTTTAAGCGTGTTTAAAATCTCTAGCTGCAATCCATTAGTAATCCTCTCATCAGAATCTAGTACAAATACCCAGTCATTTTTCGCCAACTCAACAGCTTTATTTTTCTGAGCACCAAATCCAAGCCAATCTTGATGCAACACTTTAGCCCCAAGATTTTGAGCAATCTCACAAGTAGCATCTATTGAGCCACTGTCTAAAACCAACACCTCATCAGCAAACAAAGCTGATTTCACCGCATCTGCAATAAACTCTTCTTCATTTTTGCTAATTATTACAACAGAGAGTTTGTTTCTCATTTAAAGATCATTATATTCCTTATACCAAACCGCGAAATTCTCCACACCCTGTTTAACACTCATGCTCGGTTTGTAGTCAAACTCTTCAACCAAGTCATCCACATCTGCATAAGTATCTGGCACATCGCCAGGCTGCAGTGGTAGTAATTCTTTTTCTGCAGTTTTACCGAGTGAGGTTTCCAGTGCTTCAATGTAATCCATTAACTCTACTGGATTGTTATTACCAATATTATAAACTCTGTATGGAGCGCTAGAGGTGGCAGGATCTGGATTATTACTATCCCAGTTAGGGTTTATTGGTGCTGGCCTGTCAAGCACTCTGATGATGCCTTCAACAATATCGTCAATATAGGTGAAGTCTCTTCTATGCTTGCCGTAGTTAAACACTGTAATGGGTTCATCATTCATAATAGCTCTGGTGAACTTTTGTAATGCCATGTCAGGTCTATCATACGGACCATAAACAGTAAAGAATCTTAAGCCTGTAGTCGGCAGATCATAAAGGTGTGAGTAAGTATGAGCCATTAGTTCATTAGCTTTCTTGGTGGCTGCATACAGACTTACTGGATGATTAACGCCGTCATGCGTTGAGAATGGTTGTTTGGTGTTAAGCCCGTAAGTAGAGCTTGATGAAGCATACACAAGATGTCCCACTTTGTTATACCTACAGCCTTCTAAGATGTGGGCAAAGCCTACTAGGTTGGTATCAATATAGGCTAGAGGATTCTCAATAGAATATCTAACACCTGCTTGCGCTGCTAGATTAACCACCCCTTCGAATTGATGATCTTTAAAAAGTTTGGCCATCGCTTCGCGATCTTCAAGATTCATTCTAATGTGTGTGTAGTTTGGATGATCAGCATGTCTTGCAAGACGTGCTTCTTTAAGTGCAGGATCATAATAGTCATTATGATTATCAATACCTACAACTTCATCACCTCTATCAAGTAGCCTGATGGAGAGTGCTGAACCGATAAAGCCTGCTGAGCCTGTTACTAATACTTTCATTTAATTCCTTGTGGGTTAATCCGAGTTAAATAGATCTCTTGTATAAACCTTGTCTTTCACATCTTGCAATTCACCAACCATTCTATTAGCAACAATAACATCACTTGTTTGCTTAAAGTCTTCTAAATTATCAATAATCTTTGAATGGAAGAACTCATTCTCACCTTGTTCCGATAGTACTGGCTCGTAAATAACCACTTCAATACCTTTAGCTTTAATGCGTTTCATGATACCTTGAATGCTTGATGCTCTAAAGTTATCAGAACCTGTCTTCATGATCAGTCTATGAACGCCAACAACCTTCGGTTGTTTGGCGATGATAGAGTCTGCGATAAAGTCTTTACGCATTGAGTTGGCATCAACAATTGCGCTTATTAAAGCATTGGGTACATCTGCATAATTGGCTTTGAGTTGTTTAGTGTCTTTTGGAAGACAATAGCCACCATAGCCGAATGAAGGGTTGTTGTAGTGTGATCCAATTCTTGGATCAAGGCCTACACCCTCAATGATTTGTTTTGAGTTTAGGTTGTGCGTTTCTGCGTATGAATCAAGCTCATTAAAATATGAGACTCTCATAGCAAGGTAAGTATTACTAAAAAGCTTAACAGCTTCTGCTTCTGTAGAATCTGTAAACAGAATATCGATATTCTTTTTTATAGCACCCTCTTGCAGAAGGTTGGCAAATGCCTCTGCCCTATCAGACTTCTCGCCGACAATAATGCGCGATGGATGTAGATTATCATAAAGTGCTAAACCTTCTCTTAAAAATTCTGGCGAAAAGATAATATTGCTACAGTTAAATTTGTCTTTAATGCTTTGAGTATATCCGACTGGTACGGTTGATTTGATAATCATCACTGCATTAGGATTAATGCTAATAACATCTTGAATAACCGCTTCTACCGAAGCGGTATTAAAATAGTTGTTAGTGGTGTCATAATCTGTTGGCGTGGCAA
>Ga0255775_1002698_pt1 | contig 15261 bp, 10 predicted proteins | sample 011ome_26_FD_179973 | JGI IMG/M metagenome (GOLD analysis project Ga0255775, IMG submission 179973) | Coastal salt marsh microbial communities from the Groves Creek Marsh, Skidaway Island, Georgia - 011511BT metaG (version 2) | ecosystem: Environmental > Aquatic > Marine > Intertidal zone > Salt...
GCTGGGCTTGAGCAAACTAAAAAAGGAAAGCAGTGCAAAACTTAAAAATGAAAAGAGCCGTTTCAAAATTTAAGAGAAATTATACTAACACCTCAAAAATAAAATTTATTTGGCTAATATCAAAATAATCAGATGAGCTTTATTTCCATAAATAAAATGAATTTAGTGAACGTTTTATGATCAGCTGACATCGAAGAGGACAGGTGTTAACTACTTAATGGCATCTAAGAAGTAGGGTGGGTAACTTTTGTTTTTTTAGATCCTTAGAAGAAAAGAAAAAGCACAACTAAAAAGGATACAAGTTACCGTAGAGCAAAATGTACCCTTCCATGTTTAGAATATTAGATCTATCTCATCAGGGTCCTTCTTTTTTCTCTTAACCCTATAGCGTTTTGCTCTTTTGTTGTAAGTTACATCTGTGTACTCCTTTAGAACCTTTATAGCAACCTCAACACTAGGTTTATTAAGCACCACACCATCGTCAAATACGCTTAAGATCTCTTCTTTAGTGCACCTCTCCATATAAATTAAACAACTCATTGCGGCCTCTAGCTTTTCCTTTGCTTTATAGTCTTCCTTTGACCTAGGGTTCTCTATAACTGCCTTGGTTTCTAAAGCGAATATATCGTTATTTAGTTGCTTGATAGTAGCAAGCCTATTGTCCTTAACAATATAGCGGTCTGGAATAACTCCCAAAGATCTAAGTTCTATTTGCATTTTAAAATACTTTTCAAATATGGAAATGTTATTATAAACGAAGCCTGCGCATTCCTCGTTATATTCTATTGGTTCGTAAATATCATCACATCTTAGGTCAGGATCCTGAGAGGAACTATTGATTACAAAAGATATGGTTGGCCACTCATTTATCCATACGTGATGTAGAGCTTGTAAGCGAGACTTGTCATAAGCCTTTTTGAACGCAGAATCAGAATTGATCTCGGTAAAAGAGTCATCAAATACAACATTGAGATTATAATTCCTTAGATACCTTTCTAACATGAAAGGGGAAAACTTTCCAAACGCATTTTGAGATATATCGTACGCCAATCTTGGCTTGTTGATTGATTTATCTATTAGGTAGTAATCACTGTTACTGAGTACATGCTTTTTATGCGGACCTCTTGTTTCTGGCTTATTTTCCTCGAGCATTACAAGCGCAGAGTTAAAGCTGTCAACTTCATCGTAGTATTCTCCCTTTGAGTTAGTCTTAGTGTATAAAAAATACTCAACATTAAGTCCTGGATTGCGAACCCTAGCAAAGTTTTGAGCAATTGGTTCTGGTCTTGGAGTAAAACTGTTACACTCAATAAAAACAATATGATCAAAGTATGCATCTCTTATGCTAAGACCCTCGTCTATTAGGCTAGTGGTAAGAACTATCTTGAATTTTTTACTTTTTCTTCCTTTTATTCGGTGATTAAATTAAACACACCTTTTGTTAAAAATTCTGTGCCTTCTTTAAAATCATTTGCATTTAAGATTTCAATAAAATCACTATTTGTAGCTCCAATTTTAACCATTACCTTTCTAAAATTTGTTTCATTTTCTTTTTCTAGCACAAAAAAGTTATTGTCTATTTTGGCAACAGCATCTATAGGTAGTGCTAAATGTTCTTGAGAAGAAGTCACAATTTCACCTTCTATGTACATGCCTGGAGCAAATAGTTTTGTTTCATTCTCGTTTAACAAATCTCCATGTATCGCTATTGTTCTGTCTTGATTGCTTATTGCTTTATTTATTAAGTGGACTTTACCGCTATAAATCTTAGGATGATTTTGTAGTTTAATATTGATTAAATGCCCTTCTTTAACCATTGAATAATCTTTTTCAAATATTTTCAATTCAATATGTAACTCGTCAGTATTAGTTACCGTTACAGCAACATCTGAAGGATTTAAAAATGCCCCTTTTGTTGCGTTAATGGAGGTGGCATAACCCGTTAAAGGAGATGTAACACTAATAATCGATTGAATGTTTTCTCCAGTTAATAGGTTTGGATCAATGTTCATTAAACTCAATCTCTTCTTTAGAGATTGAAAGCGTGCTAAAGTTATCGCATACTCTGATTCTGCCTTTAATAATTTTTTCTGAGAGGTAATATTGTCATCAATTAATTCTTTTTGGCGTTCATAGTCAGATTTTAGATAGTTTAGACGCCCTTTAGCTTCTAGAAATTCTTGCTGAATTGTAACATACGCGGGATTTTCAATAGTAAATAAGGTTTGTCCTTTTCTGACAGGGTCACCAGGTAACAAACTAATATTTTTTACATATCCTTCAAAATAAGTACTTACATCTGACTGATTTTCTGGAGGAACAGCAAACATTCCATTCGCTTTTACAATGGTATTAAATGATTGTCTTGTAATTTTACCAACCTTCATACTACCAGATAAAAACTGGTTTTCTGTAATAGTAATTAAATCTTTATTCTGGGTTGTTTCAATAATACCTGTTTCAATTGTTTTGTTCTTTTCATTTGAATTACAAGAACTGAAAACTATTATTGCCACTAATAAAAGGTTTCTGAAGTGCATAGAATTTGATATAATGCTGGGGGTGTTTTTCATATTTAATTGGTTAAATAATTTAATTCCAACACGGTGTTGTTATACTTATTGAGGCTATGTAGATAGCTAATTTCAATATTTCTTGAACTCTCTAATAGTTGCACATATTGCAAGAAATCTATTTCACCGTTTTGAAATGCTTTTGAAGCGGTTAATTTCAATTCTAAAGAGAGTTGCCGTCCTGTAGTTACGTAATAATCAACCGTTTCTTGATATTTTTTTAAATCAGAAATTAAGCTATTATATTTTGTTTGTAGTTGAATTTTGAAGTTCTCAAATTCGTTTGCTACAATAAATGTTTCGGTTTTTGCTGCATTGATTTTTGATTTGTTAAACCCAAACCATAAAGGTATTGCAATACCCATCTGAAAACCATTATAATTTCTTGTATTAATGCCATTATTAGTGCCTTGAAAAACTGAAAATTGCAAATCTGGCAAGAGCTTTTGCCTCTCCAGCGAAAGGGTGTATTTAGTTAAATTTTTTATAGAATTGTAATATAAAATCCCTGGGTTATTTGTAATGTTTGGTTTGTCTAAAGCCAGTCTTGGTAGTGTGTTTTCACTGACAATAATTAATGAATCACTTTGCACCCATTGATTGAGTATTGTATATGCTTTTAAAACGTCTTCTTTAGCCTGTGCAAGTGAAATGCTAATTTCTTTTTGTTTTGTTTCAGCGGTTAATTTTTCTAATAAATTAGTTTCTCCTACTTCGTATCGCTTTTTAGCTGCACTAGCAAATTGTCTATATAAACTATCTAAAGACCTATATTGATCAACTAAATTTTGATTGAAAACCACATTGTAATAAGACCTTAAAGCTTCTTTAGTAACTATCCTTTTGTTTAACTCATAGCGCTGAATGGCTAATGCTACTTTTTGTTTTTCTACTTTGTGTTGTGCACCATAAATAGTTGGAAATTTAAGTGATTGACTCACTCCAAAAACACGAAGGGGAAGGCCATTTTCAGCTATATTATTTTGGTCATAACCATAATAAACTTGTGTTTTATCTATGTTAAAGGCACTACCCACTAATTGTTCGGATTGATTGATTCTTATTGCGTTGGCTTTTAATTCCTTATTATTTTCAATGGCCAATTTCACTGTATGATCTGCCCCTATTGAATTTTGCTGTGCGCTACCAACTATTGGTGTAAGTAAGACTGCTGTAATAACTAGAAGTTTGGAGTTAATTTTGGCTTTTAGCTTTGGAGCATGCTCATTTCTGTCAAACATAGCATATAAAATTGGTAGCACAACAAGTGTTAGTGCAGTTGCGGTAATTAACCCTCCAACCACTACGGTAGCTAAAGGTCTTTGCACTTCTGCTCCCGCAGATGTAGAAATAGCCATAGGTAAAAAGCCTAAGGCAGCAGCAGCGGCGGTTAGCAATACAGGTCGCAATCTATTTTTTGTCCCCATTAATATTCGTTTATTGATATTATTTATACCATGCGCTTTTAATTCTTTAAATTCCTCAATCAAAACAATACCGTTGAGTACCGCAATACCGAAGAGTGCAATAAAACCTACACCTGCCGAAATACTAAAAGGTAAATCTCGAATATAAAGCAGCATTACACCACCTATAGCAGACAAAGGAATGGCACTATAAATCATTAAAGCTTCTTTAACTGAATTAAAAGCAAAATAGAGTAAAACATAAATCAAGATTAATGCAATTGGCACGGCTATTTTTAATCTGGCTGTTGCCGTTCTTAAATTTTCAAATTGCCCCCCATAACTTACAGAATATCCTGTAGGCATTTTCACCTCTTTTTCAATAATTGATTGTACATCTTTTACAACTGACTCTAAATCTCTATTTCTAACATTTACGCCAACCACAATTCTACGTTTGGTATTGTCTCTCGAAATTTTTGCGGGTCCTTTGGTGTATTTTATGGTGGCAAATTCGCTGAGTGGTAATTTTATTCCACTAGGTAGAGATATAGACGCTGTTTCTATATTTTCAATATCTTTTCTGTGTGATTTATCATAGCGTATCATTAAATCAAATTGTTTTTCGCCTTCAAACACTGTTCCTGCGTTCATTCCTGCAAATCCCATAGTAATGACTTTATTTAAGTCTTCAATATTCATTCCGTATTTAGCAATTTTTTGTCGGTCATATGTTACTGACATCTGAGGCAAGCCCGCTGTTTTTTCCACCGAAATATCTGCAGCTCCCTCAACGTTCTGAATTGCTTTTTCTATTTCTAAAGCTTTTCTATATAAGACATCTAAATCTTCTCCAAAAATTTTAATGGCTAAATCTGCTCTAACACCTGTAATCAATTCATTAAATCGCATTTCAATCGGTTGGGTAAATTCAAAATCTACTCCTGCTATCTGGTTAGATAATGCCTCTTTAAATTTGTCTGCCAGTTCATCCTTAGATTCAGCAGAGGTCCATTTGTCTTTTGGTTTTAGTTTTATAATCACATCACTTTCTTCCATAGACATTGGGTCAGTTGGTACTTCTGCAGCACCAATCCTACTCACTACTTGTTCTACTTCTGGAAATTTCTTCAGTATTTTTTCCATCTGGGTAGTAGCCTCAATGGTTTTACTCAATGAAGTTCCTGTTTTTAATACGGGCTGTATGACAAAATCACCTTCATCTAAAGTTGGTACAAACTCGCCACCCATTCTTGTAAATAAAAACCCAGTGAAAAATAGTAAGCCTACAGCTATACTTAATACTATTTCTTTTTTACGCAAAGCCCATGCAATAGTGGGCACATATTTATCTTCTAAAAAAGAGATCAATCGAGATGAAATGGTTTTCTTTTCAGGATTATTTGGTTTAATAAACAAAGAAGACATAACAGGTATGTAGGTGAAACAGAGTATCATAGCACCTATTAGAGCAAAACAGAATACCAATGCCATAGGGCGAAACATTTTTCCCTCTACACCTACTAAAGATAGAATTGGGATAAAAACTATAATAATAATCAATTGTCCAAAAACAGCAGAATTCATCATTTTAGAGGCGCCTCTATATGTAATCTCATCAATTAAACCTTGCCTTTCATTTTCAGGAAGTGAGAATAAATTTGAGCGTTGACTAGTAATTTTAAAGGCTATGAACTCTACAATAATTACAGCGCCATCAATAATAATTCCAAAGTCAATGGCTCCCAGACTCATTAGATTGGCATCTACACCAAAAATGTACATCATTGAGAGTGCAAATAAAAGACATAAGGGGATTACGGAAACAACTACCAATCCAGAGCGCCAGTTTCCCAAAAGCAAAACCACTACAAAAATTACTATTAAACAGCCTAAAATTAGGTTTTCTGCAATGGTAAACGTTGTTTTTGCAATAAGCTCACTACGCTCTAAAAATGGATTGATTCTAATACCCGGCGGTAGAGAAGACTGAATCTCTGCTACACGTTGTTTAACGGCTTGAATAACTTCATTTGAGTTAGCATCTTTAAGCATCATTACTTGTCCAAGAACTTTTTCACCTTCGCCATTCCCTGTTATTGCTCCAAAACGATTTGCGTGACCAAATCCAACAACAGCAACATCCCTAACATAAACCGGAACACTTCCTTTTTTTAATACTACAATGTCTTCAAGGTCTTTTATTGAACTTATTAGTCCCTCACCTCTAATAAAATAACTCTCATTAATTTTTTCAATATAACCCCCTCCCGCAATACTATTATTTTTTTCGAGAGCAGAAAAAACATCAACAATAGAAACATCCATAGCACGAAGTTGCTCTGGATTTATGGCCACTTCATAGGTTTTTAAATAGCCACCCCAAGTATTTACTTCTACTACCCCAGGAATACCTGAAAGTTGTCTTTTTACTACCCAGTCTTGAATAGTACGAAGGTCTGATAGTGAATATTGGTCTTTGTGTTTGGCGTCTACATCAATGACATATTGATAAATTTCACCCAGACCTGTAGAGACTGGACCCATAAATGGTTTACCGAAACCAGAAGGAATTTTTTCTTCAGCACTTTTTATTTTTTCTGCTATGAGCTGACGCGGTAAATATGTCCCCATTTCATCATTAAATACAATGGTTACAACCGATAAACCAAACTTAGAGATAGAACGAATTTCTTTTACACCAGGCAAGTTTGCCATTTCTAACTCTACTGGGTATGTTATGAACTTTTCAACATCTTCTGTTGCTAAGTTCCTTGAAGTTGTAATAACCTGAACTTGATTATTGGTTACATCTGGTACCGCTCCAATAGGAATATTAGAAAGGGAATAAATACCAAATCCTACAATTCCAGCAGTAAATAATAGTATTATAAGTTTGTGGTGAATACTATATTGGATAATACGTGCTAACATTTTAAAAAAAGCGTTTGTAAGTGATAAGTATCACTAATGTGTTTTATTAATTAAATGTATATATTCTACAGCTGATAGCAATTACATTGACTTTTTATTTTTAGCGTCTTTAATAAAACAATTGACTATTTTAAAACCCTATTAGGTATTTAATTAGTGAGATTTAAAGGTCAATTACAGCAAATCCTATATGTATATTACCTGTTTCTCTATCCACAAACAACGCCCTGTCTTTGATTGTTCCATGGCAGGTGTTTTTTGAACAAAATAGTGAGCCTCCTGCTAACCTAACCATTCCATTATTTAAATCTCCAGTTATATCCCATACATTTCCAACAACATTAACGTTGCCAATTTCTGATATGGGAAGTGTATTTTCGGATACTATTATTCTTTGATCATTTCTGACCATATCCCAATATTCATTATAATTTGGGAGTCTTTTTCCTGCCCATTTACAATAGGCTAAAGCGTCATTGTAACTCACTTGAGTTACAGGTAGACTTACAGAAGTGACCTGGTTAATTCCGTCTGGTTTTTTCCAAGTAGCATTTGGCACTTTTTTAAAATTGTACACATCCAACTGCACAATTGACCAGCCATATTTTTCTGCATCTGTAATATATTTAGTTTCATTGATGAATTTTTCAAAATGGGCATATGACACAGGATATATTCTTATTTCTTTTTTCTTACAAGAAGAAAATAGTATTAAAAAAACAATCAGGGCATATTTGTTTAAATGCTCAGTCATGAGAATTCTCTTTGTATATAAATAAACTAACCGCTACCAGAGACAAGTTTTTAATGATATACTGGCCTATTAAAGTGGGCGTAAATAAATCATGCCAGGTATCATTTTGTAAAATAAACAAAGGAGCTAGTGTCATAAAAATATGTATCCAAAGGATATAACAGGCAATTTTAGTAAACTTTTTAAACAAAAAAAGAATTCCTATAGAACATTCAAGAGCTCCAAAAATTGGAATAAAAATGTCATCACTAATAAAGCTGCGAATGGTAATTTCACAAAGATGGTGTACCAAAGGTTCTGCAGGAGAGGCGCCTAATATTTTTAAAATTCCAAACCAGAAATAAATAATTAAAAGTGAAAATCTGCCAAATAGATTCGTAAGATTAATGGCTTGTTTGTTTTGTTCCATTAGATAAAATCATTGTGCGTTAAATGTATATAATCTCTTTTTGTTTTCAAATTTCATAAGGCTTTTTTCTTGCAGTTACAAAGTGTTATATTTAAGTAAAAATTGTTTTCTATCAATGAAAAAAATGCTCCTCTCTTTTTTTGTGGCTATGTCTATTGCCTGTACTTCAGATAATTCTGGCGCATTGGGCGACTTGTTGGTAGAAGACAACTTAGTTTCTGATGCCATTGAAATTGACGAAGGAAGTGAAAATGAACCAACGGATACTACAGGAACATCTGGAGAAACAGAAGAACAATCAGGAGATGAAACTGGAGGAGAGGAGTCAAATTCGCAAGAGGGTGTCCAAACTCCTGGTCTTTATTTGGGTGCAAACGGACTAACTTTAATAGCCAATTCAGCAGCAAAGCCAGGAGATATTTTGGTTTTTGAGGATGTTGAATATTTGGTGGTAAACGATCAAATGCTTCGAGACATTATCACCGATGACAGGGAAGATATTTCGCTCTTAGTCACTACTTATGTGACTGATTTAAGTAATTTATTTGAGAACAAACAAACCATTACTCCTAATATTGCTGCTTGGGATACCAGCAATGTTACAGACATGAGTTATTTATTTGCTGGGGCTAGTGTCTACAATGGTGTTTTGAGCTACTGGAATACCGCTAAGGTGACCAATATGTCCTATGCGTTCGCCAATGCTTTGGAGTACAATCAAGACCTTGGAGACTGGAATACCAGCCAGGTGACCCAAATGGATGGAATGTTCTCTAATGCGACTTCATTTAGTCAAAATCTCAGTGGATGGTGCGTGTCATTGATTGACAAAGCGCCCACTAATTTTTCTACTGGGTCTTCCATTTCCGAGACCTCACTGCCGCAATGGGGCACTTGTCCTGATTAGTAATTAGCGTTAGTCATTCTATTTAAATTTGCCCAATGATTGCTTTATGAGTATTTTCACCTATGATTTAAAAGTATAATTTCCATAGAATGGCAAAAAATAACACTCCACCAAACCAATCTAACAGTCAAACGGTTCATCATTTATACAGCAGTGCTTTTTTAATTGCTTACTTGCTCATTGGTTTTGTACCCAATCTAGGTGCGGTAGACCAGATAGCCCCTCAGTGGTTGTATTTGAATAGTGTGAGTGTGTTGGCAGCGATTTATATTTTGAAAAATCACGCGTATTTTTCATCGGCCGTAGGCAGTTTGTTTAAGACTAAATTTTCTTGGTTGTATGCCGCTTTTATTGTTTGGGCTTCTGCCTCGTATTTTTATGCCATAAACCCTACAGAAGTATTGGTGAATTTGGCTAGAGTGGTGGGGACCTCAATAGCTTTTGTGAATGTGTTTGTATTACTTCAGAAAATACCCAACAAATTCAAGCTCATAGCTATGGTGGCTACTGGAGCCTTGTTGATAGAGATGTATATGGTCTTAGACCCTTTGTTGGGCTTGTTAAAGCAGGGGGCAAATGCCTCTAGGTCTTCGCTATTGAAAGGAACCACGGGAAATATTAATATTGCCGCACTATCTTTGGTGATCAAAATGCCTTTTGCACTCTATCTAATGAATTTAGCACAGAAAACATGGCAGCGAATGGCCTATGGAGTGCTTATTACCTTAACCATTTTTTGTTTGGTGCTCATTGCCTCTAGGGCCTCTTATGTGGCTTTGGTGTTGAGTTTGATTCTGTATGTGGCCTTTTGTTTATTCAACTATTTTAGGGCGGGTAAACCTAAACGTTTGCTTATTCCTATTTTATATTTTGTGGTGCCTTTTGTGGTGGCAGTAGGGATTAGTGAACTCAGTACTATTGGTAAAAATAACACTACTTTCTTTGAACGATCTGCAACTATTGTGCAGGCTACTACTGATGGATCTATTGCAGGAAGACTTCGTTTTTATATGGTAGGAGTGGAGCATATTTTAAATAATCCAGTAGTAGGTTCTGGTCTTGGGAATTGGAAACTCATTTCTATTTTATACGACAAAGAATTTATTAATGGCTATGTGGTGCCCTATCATATGCACAACGACTTTATTCAGATAGGTACAGAACTCGGCATACCAGGCTTCTTAATGTATCTAGGACTTTTTGGTATGCTCATTGCTTATATCGTTTATATAGCCAAATCTAAATTGCCGGAGAACACCAAGTTCTTCGTGGCTTTTTTGGCCATGTCCCTCAGTACTTATATGGTAGATGGCGCCTTAAACTTTCCTATTGCTAGGCCTATTATGCAAATGGTATGGCTGCTAGTGATGGCCTTAATAGTCTTGTTATTTTTAGACGCCAAAGCTTTTAATAAAGACCACAAACCCACCCCTATGAAAAATGCCTATTGGGTATCTGTGGTGTGTTTGATTTTATTAGCCCCTTTAACTTACATTACTTATCTGACTAATGAATCCCTAAAAGGGCAACAGGTGCTTTTGGGGGAATACAATGCTGGGAAGTTCACTTATCCTTTAAACAAGATTGATCAGGTAGTGCCAGGCATTCCAAATATCTCAGTGACCACTTTACCCATTGCCTCTATGAAGGCCAGGTATTATATGGAAAATGGTCAGGACGACAAAGCTTTAGAAATGCTCCGAGCAGGGATTACCGCCAATCCCTATTTAGGCTTTAGTGAAACATTGATGAGCCAAATTTTCACTAAGAAAAATCAGCGAGATTCAGCTACTTATTATGCCAAGGATGCCTATGAGCACTTGCCTATTCCACCGCATTTTGCGAACTATTTGAACTTGTTAATTCAAGAGGGCAACACTGCCGAAATAGACCGTATTTTTGTTAAAGATTCTGTAAAACACGATCCTATGGTTTGGAAGAACTATATGATTGCGAGTAATGCCTTAAAGCCTACAGGAGATACTGTTGCTGTAGCAGTCGCTAACAGAGCCATTGAGCTGTTTCCGGCAGACAAGGACTTTTTAGTGCTTAAGAAAATAGCTGTTTTAGGGAAGGAAACGGTAGACCGCGCCTTTGCCATCTCTCAAGAAGGATCTGCCTTTTTTCAGCAGCAAGACTTTATGAATGCCGCACAGAAGTTGTCTGAGGCTGCTGCTTTAGACCCGCTAGAGTTCTCTTATTTTGAAAATACGGGAGCGGCTTACTTTTCTGCTGGTTTATATGAATTGTCTCTTCCTTATTTTGACAAAGTGATTCAGGAGCTCAACCCAAAATCCGGGAAATCTGAATACATTAAAGGCTTAGCCCTCATTAATTTAGGAAGGAATGAAGCAGCTTGTGAACTGTTTAAAGCTGCTAAAAAGTACAGATACGCAGCAGCAGATCAGGCCTTACAAACACACTGTAAATAATTGGGCCATTTGTTTATTCGGACAAAGGCTCTTGAGTGTTTTGTCATTTATATGGCTTTAATCACATAGGTAACTACCCCCCACACCAATAACGTATTATCTTCTGTGACTGCAATGGGCTTGTATTTCTTGTTTTCTGGCATGAGATAAAGCACCCCTTCGGTAATTTTAAGTCTTTTTACGGTGAATTCACCGTCTATAAAACAGACGGCTATTTTGCCGTCTTTAGGTTCTAGACTTCTGTCTATAACTAATAAATCTCCATGGTCTAGGCCTGCACCAGTCATTGATTCTCCACTTACGCGTGCGTAAAAGGTGGCCTCTTTGTTTCGCACCAGATTCTCATCTAGGCTAATGCGAATCTCTTTGAAATCGTCTGCAGGAGAAGGGAAACCAGCAGAGATACCCCCTTCAATAATCGGTTGTTTTTGCCCGCCCTCTGTCAGGGGCGTGTAAAAGCTTAAACTGGGGGTTTCTTTTGTTTTTACGAGTCTCATGAGTTTACGGTAATAATCTCAGACAGGGAAGTGGTATAGCGCTTGCTGAGGTGTTCTTGTTTCATTTTCCAGGTACGCTGCAGGTCTTGATTGCCTACTTTTAAGGCATTTCCGTAGCGTTTGTTCATTTTATCCATCACGGCCATTAGGGCGTCGTGTTTGGGCTGCTCTCTTTGAAAGAGGTCCAATTGTTTTCCGTTTACAGGCACCAAACCACTGATCATAACCCCTGCTTTTTTATAGGCCACTCCAGGCTCGTATAAAGCCCTGAGCCCTTTAATGGCTACCTGTCCTAGTGTAATACTAGAGTCTGTAGGATAGGCTAGGGGAATGGCCAGGTATTTTCTGATTCTAGGGACCTTTGGATCAAAGGGATTGTTGCGCAGAAAAACCATCAGTATGTTAGCGGCACTTTTCTGGGCGCGTGCTTTTTGAGCACAGTGGTTGGCAAAAGTGGCTATGCGTTCTTCCAGTTCGGGAAGGCTGCTAATGGTTCCTTCAAAACTCCTGGTGGTGGCAATACCTTTTTTACTTTTCTGCCCTTCCTCTAGCCCTAGGGTAGGAATACCTTTGAGGTCTTGTTGTAAGCGCAAACCTACTACAGCCATTTGTTTGCGTACCCAATCTTCTGGTAGTCTAGTAAAATCGTAAGCTGTTTTTATTTGTACCGTTTCTAAGCGTCTAGCATGCTGGCGCCCAATGCCCCAAACGTCTGCTATTTGGGTCCATTTTAGCGCTTTTGTAATGCTTTCTGCTGTATCTATGACGTGTACGCCACCGGTGCGCTCTTTGAATTTTTTGGCAATTTTGTTGGCTACTTTGGCCAGTGCTTTGGTGGGGGCTATTCCAATACTCACCGGAATACCGGTCCATTTCTCTACCCGCTGTTGCATTTCTTTGCCATAACTGGCCAGGTCTATATAATCAAAGCCTTTGAGGAGTAAGAAGGCCTCGTCTATGCTGTAGATTTCTATTTCAGGGGTGAATTGAGAGAGAATTTGCATGACCCTCGCGCTCATGTCTCCATAGAGTGGATAGTTGGAAGAAAACACCTCTATGCCCTTTTCCTTGCAAAAGGCTTCGTATTTAAATGCTGGGGCGCCCATAGGAAGGCCAAGGGCCTTGGCTTCATTGCTGCGCGCAATGAAGCAGCCGTCATTGTTAGACAATACGGCTATGGGCTTTCCCTCCAGTGCAGGGTTAAAAACCCGCTCGCAGGAAGCGTAAAAATTATTACAATCTACTAAGGCAAACACGACATAAAATTAATTCGTTTGCCTCAATTTTCAGCAGTCACTTTAAAGAAGTTATGAAGAAAATTTGGCTACTCCCAAAAATAGAATAAAACCGCCGTGCAGCACAAAGTGCGGACGTTTAAGAAGAAAATGCAGGGTGTCCTGTAATATCTGCTCCGGTGATGAGTAAGTGAATGTCGTGGGTGCCTTCATAGGTAATCACAGATTCTAAATTCATCATATGCCTCATAATAGAATACTCTCCAGTAATACCCATGCCGCCCAATACCTGTCGGGCTTCTCTGGCTATTTTAATAGCCATGTCTACATTGTTTCTCTTGGCCATAGAAATTTGAGCAGTAGTGGCTTTTCCTTGGTTTTTGAGTTGTCCCAAACGGAAAGCCAAGAGTTGCGCCTTGGTAATTTCGGTGAGCATTTCTGCTAATTTTTTCTGCTGTAATTGGGTGGCTGCTATGGGTTTTCCAAATTGAATACGCTCCTTGGCATACCTCAATGCAGTGTCGTAGCAGTCCATGGCTGCTCCAATGGCGCCCCAAGCAATGCCGTATCGGGCAGAGTCTAGGCAGCCCAGTGGTGCCCCCAATCCGTCTTTTTCAGGGAGTATATTTTCTTTAGGAATTTTTACATCGCTAAAGATAAGCTCGCCGGTGGCCGACGCCCTTAAACTCCATTTATTGTGCGTCTCTGGTGTAGAAAAGCCCTCCATACCGCGTTCTACAATCACGCCTTTAATTCTTCCGGCTTCATTTTTTGCCCACACCACGGCAATATCTGCAAAAGGTGCGTTAGAGATCCACATTTTTGCTCCGTTTAAAAGGTAATGGTCTCCCATGTCTTTGATGTTGGTGGTCATGCCGCTCGGATTAGACCCATGGTCTGGTTCCGTGAGCCCAAAGCAACCCATCATTTCTCCAGCGGCTAATTTTGGGAGGTATTTTTGGCGTTGCGCCTCATTTCCGTAAGTAAAAATAGGATACATGACTAATGAAGATTGTACAGAAGCGGTGGAGCGCACTCCAGAGTCGCCCCTTTCAATTTCTTGCATGATCAGGCCGTAACTAATTTGATCCAAACCTGCACCCCCGTAATTTTCAGGAATATAGGGTCCAAAGGCACCAATTTCTGCCAATCCTTTGATGATTTCCGTGGGAAAAGTAGCTTCTTGGGCATGCTTTTCAATGATCGGACTCACGGCTCTCTTGACCCATGCTCTAGCAGCATCTCTCACCAAGAGGTGCTCTGGGCTCAGCAAATCATCTAAGGCATAATAGTCTGGGGCTTCAAATAAGTCTGGTTTCATAGCTAATTTTTTGGATGGCTTTTTTTCACAAAACAAGCCGATGCTTTCTAGCTTCTAAATTAACTAAAGAAATATAACATTACAACAAAGTAAAGTTACATTTTTAAATAAAAATCTTTAACCAGTTCGGTATAGTCTTCCGTGTATTGGTGTCTGCTGGTTTCAATGGTGAGCTCACGGTGGAGGCAACGGGTTTTTTCAAATCCAAAAGCCATATAAGATCGCTTAAATGGAGCGTTCTCATGCCCTCTCACTTGCATAATTTCACGAGGAAAAAGCCCTGCTTTGGCGGCAAGCGAAATAAAACCCTGCTCCTCTTTAAAAGGGAGTACCAACGCAAAGACGCCTTTTGGGCTCAATAATGTGGCGGCCGCTTGCACCAAGAGCGGGAAAGGCAGCGTGCTGCTTTCTCTCGCTGCCGCCCTCGCTTCATTGTCCAAATTATTTTCAGTGTAAAAAGGAGGGTTGCTCACCATAAGGTCGTAAGACAGATCGTCTGCCTCCTCTAAAAGTTCTTCCAAGTGGGCGTGATAGCAAAACAATCGGTCTGCCCATGGGGCATTTTCAAAATTGGCTACGCATTGCTCATAGGCCTCTGGAATGAGTTCTACCCCATCTATGGTTTCTGCAAAGCTTCGTTGGGCTAGCATAAGGGCTACTACACCTGTTCCCGCTCCAATGTCTAAAATACTATTAGGTTCATGAGCAATAGGCGCCCAAGCCCCTAGTAAAACCCCATCAGTGCCAATTTTCATGGCACATTGGTCTTGTTTCACACTAAATTCTTTAAAAA
>Ga0255775_1002734_pt1 | contig 15105 bp, 11 predicted proteins | sample 011ome_26_FD_179973 | JGI IMG/M metagenome (GOLD analysis project Ga0255775, IMG submission 179973) | Coastal salt marsh microbial communities from the Groves Creek Marsh, Skidaway Island, Georgia - 011511BT metaG (version 2) | ecosystem: Environmental > Aquatic > Marine > Intertidal zone > Salt...
GAGCGGCGCGATAGCTCAACACCTTAGTCCCGGCTGCCCTGCTGATCAGAGCGCCGGGCAGATAATTCGTACGAAAATCTGCGTGTTCATCCGTCTCATGCTTAGCCCTATATCGCTGCAGGCGCGCAGGGTAAAGCCGCGCTTTGCGCGATCAGCCCTTTGACCCCGTGAAAAGCCCCGAAAATGCCTCGGACAAAACATTGCGCAAAGCAGGACGGGGTAAGGCATGAAAGTGTAAAGGTCGGCCAAGCCACATCTCAATCGCCCCCCTCCTTACTTTTCCGTCACCCGCATGGAAGAGCATACGCAAAGAAACCATCACAGGAACAGCAACAAAAAAGCGCGCCAGAGGGGGCGCGCTTTTAATCATCTGAACCTTTGGCGGTGAAGACTAGTTCTTCGCGTAGAATTCGACCACGAGGTTCGGTTCCATCACGACTGGGTATGGCACATCGCCCAAACCAGGGGTACGCACGAAGGTCGCGGTCATTTTGGAGTGATCAGCCTCGACATAGTCAGGCACATCACGCTCTGCCAATTGCACAGCTTCCAGAACTGTTGCCAATTGCTTGGATTTCTGACGCACCTCAACGACATCACCCTCTTTCACGCGGTAGGATGGGATGTTGACACGCTTTCCGTTCACCAAGACATGGCCATGATTTACGAATTGGCGGGCCGCAAAAACGGTTGGCACGAATTTTGCGCGGTAAACAACGGCGTCCAAGCGGCGCTCCAACAGGCCGATTAGGTTTTCACCCGTATCACCCTTCACACGCTCTGCTTCTGCATAGATGCGGCGGAATTGCTTTTCGGTCAAATCGCCGTAATAGCCCTTCAGCTTCTGCTTGGCGCGCAACTGCGTTCCGAAGTCAGACAGTTTCGCCTTGCGGCGCTGACCATGCTGGCCTGGGCCATATTCGCGGCGGTTTACTGGGGATTTGGGGCGGCCCCAAATGTTTTCGCCCATGCGGCGGTCTAGTTTATACTTGGCAGACGTGCGTTTGGTCACGGCTGATCTCCTTCGTTAGAATGCCCCGTATTGGGGCTATGAAGGGCGTTGTCCTTTGCCACTGCTTCCGCTTTGGCCGACAGGCATTCCCTTGCGGGGGCCACCAACACCAATGAAAAAACACCGCAAACGGTGCCTTAGTGCAGGGCGGGCTATAGGGGATTTCTCGCGCTGTCAAGCGGATGGGGGAAATCAAGCCTAGCTTAGGGCATGAATCCCACGCGATGACCAAGATGGGCGGACAAAATCGTAGCTTCTGCAGCCACCATTGCATCACGATACAAGGGATCGTCAAGGTCGCTCGGCAAGTGAGACAGGGGCGCGGGCCGTTGCATAAACTCATGCAAGACCCGCGCCGCTTTAGCACAAAGTTGGAGAAGGTCACGGCTGGATGTCAGAACAAGGGTGGCTTCTTTGCCTTCGAGCGGGAAGGCGCGACCCTGCCAGCTCCAACTCATCCCTTCAGCCAGATCTTTCTTGTTATAGTTCCGTTCTCCCTCGATCCGCGTCTGCGCCAAAGAAATCATGAACGCACCGCGCAACCCTATGCTCATGCGATGCCTGACTTACTTGCCTCAATGCGTGCCGTTTATTTTTCGACTTAGATGGCAGGCTAGCATGGGTGATTCGTTCTGTGAATCCCCTTTGGCGCGCCTTGGAGAATTTTTGCACATAGACCTAGGCTCAAGTGTTAGGTTTAGAAATTCCATTCAAGACTAACCGACCCAACAACCCGCACCGCGGTTTGGCCGACAAATTCGGGCGAGAGATAGGTTGCACCATAAAAGGCCGTGTAGCCGTTTTGACCAAAGGCGAGCGCACAATAAACCTGACGGGGCCAGATTACGGCCAGCCGCGTTCACAAGGCAGTTAATAATAAAATTGTGTCTAAAATTTGTTTATTACTGCGCTGTGTTATCCACAGGGACTTAGCCGCATTTTGAATAGCCGCAATCGGTGCAAGTCATGCACCCTTCGCTCATCCGCATCGCAGAAGACCCACAGGAATTACACTCTGCCGCCCCTGTGCGGCCTGCGCCCAAATCATAGACCTCGGCGGTAGGGTCGGTTTTCAACCCCATCCCCTCGCCCGAAATAAACCCGATTGAGATCAGGTGCCGTTCGATAACACCGCCAATCGCCGCTAAGATCGAGGGCACATATTTACCCCCAATCCATGCCCCCCCGCGCGGATCAAACACGGCTTTGAGTTCTTCTACCACGAAACTCACATCACCGCCGCGGCGGAAAACAGCCGACATCATCCGCGTCAACGCCACTGTCCACGCGTAATGTTCCATATTCTTGGAATTTATAAACACCTCAAACGGCCTGCGATGACCGCTGAGCACAACATCATTGATCGTGATATAAATCGCGTGCGGGCTATCGGGCCATTTCAGTTTATAGGTATTGCCCTCTAGGGTCTGCGGCCGCTCTAGCGGCTCGGAGATATAAACCACTTCGCCCGTAGAGGCCTCGCGCGCGGTGGCGCCATCTGGCTTTGCTTCTGCCTCAGAAACACTCAGGACACTGCCTGTCACATCATTGGGGCGATAAGTGGTGCACCCCTTACAGCCCGTTTCATAAGCCTGCAAATAGACATCTTTGAAAGCCTCAAAGCTGATATCTTGCGGCACGTTGATGGTTTTTGAGATCGAACTGTCAACCCATTTTTGCGCAGCCGATTGCATCCGCACATGATCCATCGGTGAGAGGGTCTGCGCATTGACGAAATAATCAGGCAATTCTGCACCGCCTCTTTTCTCGCGCCAAAGTTTGACCGCGTAATCGGTCACCTCCTCCTCGCTGCGCGACCCGTCCCGCTGCAATACTTTGCGGGTGTAGCTATAGGCAAAAACGGGCTCAATCCCAGAGGAGACATTTCCCGCATAAAGGCTGATGGTGCCTGTGGGCGCAATCGAGGTCAAAAGCGCGTTTCGGATGCCATCTTTGGCAATCGCCTCGCGCAAATCTTGATCCATTTGCGCCATATTCCCGGACGCCAAGAGCGCCTCGGCGTCAAATAAGGGGAATGCACCTTTTTCTCGCGCCAATTCAACCGAAGCCCAATAGGCCGCATGTGCAATTTCCTTCATCCAAATCTCGGATTGCGCCACTGCGTCATCGGCCCCATAGCGCAGGCCAAGCATCAAAAGGGCATCGGCCAAACCCGTCACACCCAAACCAATGCGCCGCTTTGCTTGGGCCTCGCGCGCCTGTGCCTCGAGGGGAAAACGGCTGGCATCCACCACGTTATCCATCATCCGCACAGCGACCCGCACCAAATCCTTCAGCGCCTCAAGATCAAGGGCCGCATCCGCCTCAAAGGGCGCGCGCACAAGCCGCGCAAGGTTAACAGAGCCAAGCAAACACGCCCCATAGGGCGGCAAAGGTTGTTCGCCGCACGGGTTGGTTGCCGCAATGGTTTCGCAATAGGCCAGATTATTGGATTGGTTGATGCGATCGATGAAAATCACACCTGGCTCAGCGTAATCATAGGTCGATTGCATAATCTGGTTCCACAGGTCACGCGCCTGCACCGTGCGGTAAACCTTGTTGTCAAACACCAATTCCCAAGGCCCGTCCGCTTTGACCGCCTCCATAAAGGCATCGGTGACGAGAACAGAGACATTGAACATCCGCAACCGCGCCGCATCAGATTTGGCGGTGATAAAATCTTCGATGTCTGGGTGGTCGCAGCGCATCGTTGCCATCATCGCGCCGCGGCGCGAGCCAGCCGACATAATTGTGCGGCACATAGAATCCCAAACATCCATAAAACTCAGCGGGCCAGAGGCATCCGCGGCCACCCCCTTAACATCCGCACCCTTGGGTCGGATGGTCGAGAAATCATAGCCGATCCCGCCCCCCTGCTGCATCGTCAAAGCCGCCTCTTTGAGCATATCAAAAATGCCGCTCATGCTGTCGGGGATTGTGCCCATGACAAAGCAATTGAAAAGCGTGACACTGCGCCCCGTTCCCGCACCCGCCGTGATGCGACCAGCGGGTAGATATTTGAAATCCTCAAGGGCTTCGTAGAATTTTTCTTCCCAATAGGCGGGATCTTTCTCCACCGAGGCCAAAGCCCGCGCGATCCGCCGCCAAGTGTCCTCGACAGTACGGTCAATGGGTGTGCCATCCGCCTCTTTGAGGCGATATTTCATATCCCAAATTTGTTCAGCAATTGGGGCAGAAAAACGAGACATAGCGCAGACTTTCACGATCAGATGGGGAAACACAAACTATGGGCCTTGGCGCAAGCGGTCAACTTGAACCTTGCGAAAAATAGCATACCATATCTTGAGGGACTTTGGGGAGGAGATATGAGCAGCACCATAAATCTGGTCAAATTATGTGTCGGCGCCGAAGAGGTGCAGGATCTTTTGAACTGGCAAAAGAACCCGCGCGCCTTGGGGCCATCGGGCCTGCCGCGCCATGTGACACGGATGTGGCCCAAGCGTGAGGCAGAAATTCTTGCAGGCGGATCGCTTTATTGGGTGTTCAAAGGATTGATCCTGTGCCGCCAAAAAATCTTGGCCCTCGAGGAGGTTGATCGCGGCGATGGGATCAGACGCTGCGGCATCGTTTTGGAACAAGACGTCACCCGCGTAACACCCACGCCCAAACGCCCGTTCCAAGGGTGGCGCTACCTCAAACCCGAAGACAGCCCCCGCGATTTAAACGCCAATCGCGCAGAAGAAGAAACTTTGCCGCGTGAATTGCAAACCGCTTTGGCCGAAATCGGCGTTCTTTAGATCGAAAGCTTGGTTTTCAGCCCATCCAGTGCGGCGCGGGCCCCATCCGTCCAATCTGCGCCGCGCGCACGAAAGAGCATCGCTTGGCTACGCAAGATCATCCCATCCGACAGGATTTTCAGGTTATTGGCGCGCAAGGTTTCCCCTGTTGAGGTGATATCAGCGATCAATTCCGCCGTGCCATGCGCCACGGTGCCCTCGGTCGCGCCTTGGCTGTCGACCAATTGATAATCGGCAACACCTGCAGCGCGCAGATAGTCCCGCACAAGACGATGGTATTTCGTGGCGATCCGCAAACGCATCCCATGGGCCTCGCGGAAATCTGCGGCAACAGCGTCAAGATCATCCACGCAATCCACATCAATCCAACATTGCGGCACGGCCAAAACCAAATCCGCAAAGCCAAATCCAAGCTCGGCCAATTCTTCGACCGACTGATCCCATGCGGGGATCTTCTCACGCACAAGATCGGTGCCTGTCACGCCCAAATGAATGCGGCCCGCCGCCATTTCGCGCGGAATTTCTCCCGCAGACAGCAACATCAACTGCATATCCGCCCCCGAAACTTCGGCGGCATAATCGCGCTCTGAGCCTGCGCGGCGCATCTCAAGCCCGCGCGCTGCAAACCAATCAAAGGTCTTTTCCATCAACCGCCCCTTAGACGGCACCGCAATACGCAACGTCATATGCCACCCTCCTGACGCGAGAGGCCATGTAGCAATTCAGGACGGATCACTCCGCCAACGGCAGCAATCTCACGGCCATTGCCCAAGATTTTGGTCAGCGCATCATAGCGTCCACCTGTGGCAACAGGGGGCATATGCGGGTCAGTTTCGTTGAAAAAGCCGAACACAAACCCATCATAATATTCCATATTCGTCCGCCCATAGGAGGCCTCGAACCATAGGTCATCTACGGCGACACCTGCGGCGGACAGCGCCTCAATACGGCGCACCAAGCCTGAAATGGCGCTGTCGATCTGCGGCAAATCCACAGCCAAATCCCGCAATTGTGCGACTGCGTTTGGCAGGGTTTCGCGCAAGGACAAAACCCGCTCCAAGGCTTCGGCCTGCGCCGCCGAAATACTGGGCGCATCATCATCCTCGGCCAAAGCGCGCATACGGCGCAAGACATCAGCGGGGCTGCGCAACCCACTCCAATTTTCAGTGGCATCAATCATGGCTTCAGGCCCTGAATCGGCCATCTGGGCAATCAATGCTGCACGGGTCGCAGGGGCATCGCTGCGGCCTGAAAAACGATCTAGCAAGCGCCGAAAACGGCGCGGACGCCACACATGGCGCCGCAAGGCGCGTTTGCGCCGCTCGGTTGTATCAAGGGCAGATATTGCGGCCAAAACCACGCCAATATCGCCAGTGACGGCACGCAGGCCATAAGGGGCAAGCAATGTGGTAAAAAGGGCAAAGACTTCGGCATCGGCGCGCGCAGGGTCATCACGATCAAACAGCTCATATCCCACTTGCAGATATTCGCTCGCGCGGGCGGGACTGGCCTCCTGTTTGCGAAAAACCTCACCCATGTAGCTGTAACGCGCAGGCTCCGCACCGTCCGACATATGGCGCTGCACCACGGGCACGGTGAAATCGGGCCGCAGCATCATTTCGCCGCGATTGGGGTCATGCGTGACATAGGCCCGCGCGCGGATATCTTCGCCATAGAGATCAAGCAGCGTATCAGCAGGCAGCAAATGATCGGCCTCAAAAGCCACGGCGCCCGCGGCTTGAAATGCCGCAAAGAACCGCTCCGCCTCCGAACGAATGGCCGCTTTTTGGCTCATCCCTGACGCTCCAATATAGCGCGAATTTCGGCGACCAAATCACCGCGCGCCACTTCGCGCTGTGCAGGTTGCGCCTTCCATTCCTCAAGGCTTGCATTGGCTGCAATCTTGGCCCCCAAGATCAAATCCTTGATCTGAACCACGCCGCGCGCGGCCTCGTCCGAACCTTGGATGACCGCAACAGGGCTTTCGCGTTTATCTGCATATTTCAACTGATTGCCGAAATTCTTGGGATTGCCCAAATAAACCTCAGCGCGGATACCTGCATTGCGCAACTCAGTCGCCATGGCTTGATAATCCGCCATGCGCTCGCGATCCATGACCGTCACCACGACAGGCCCCTGCATCGCGCCGCTGATCCACCCTTTGGCGCGCAATGCGGCCAACAGGCGATCAACCCCGATGGACACACCCGTTGCAGGCACATCTTGGCCTGTGAAGCGTTTGACCAAATCGTCATAACGTCCGCCGCCTGCAACAGACCCAAATTGACGCGGGCGGCCTTTGTCATCCAGAATCTCAAAGGTCAACTCCGCCTCGAACACGGGGCCCGTATAATAGCCAAGGCCACGCACCACCGAAGGATCAATCACGATCCGGTCGGGGCCATAGCCTTGCGCATCAAGCAGCGTGGCAATGGTTTCAAGTTCGGCCACCCCAGCCTCACCAATCGCCGATGTGCCAATCAACTTGCGCAGCATCACCAAGGTCTCGGCATTGCTGTCTGCGCGCGCCAACAGGAATGCCACGATCTGATCGGCCGCTGCCGCATCAAGACCCACGCCATCAATATAAGCCCCAGACTCATCCAAACGGCCCTTGGTCAGCAATTGAATCACGCCTTCGCGGCCCACTTTGTCGAATTTATCAATCGTGCGCAGCACAGCTTGGCGGGTAGCTTCATCCTCGGATGACAATCCAATGGTCGCCAGAACCCCATCCAACACCTTGCGGTTGTTCACCCGCACCACATAATCGCCGCGCGGAATACCAACAGCCTCCAGCGTGTCTGACAGCATCGCGCAAATCTCGGCATCTGCGGCAACGCTGGCCGCGCCGACCGTATCGGCATCGCATTGGTAAAACTGGCGGAAGCGCCCCGGCCCTGGCTTTTCATTGCGCCAAACGGGGCCAAAGGTGTAGCGGCGATAGGGGCTTGGCAAATCATTGCGATATTGCGCCGCTACGCGGGCCAAGGGGGCGGTCATGTCATAGCGCAGCGCGACCCAACCGCCGTCTTCCTCCTCCTGCCAAGCAAAAACGCCCTCATTCGGGCGATCCGTGTCAGGCAGGAATTTCCCCAAGGCCTCCACGGTTTCCACGGCGGATGTCTCAAGCGGGTCGAAGCCATAGCGCTGATAGGTTTCGGCAATTTTGGCAAGCATCTCTTGCCGCTCCAACACCTCCGCGCCGAAGTAATCGCGAAATCCACGCGGCGTCTCTGCCTTAGGGCGGGGCTGTTTTTTCTCTTTTGCCATAACCATATCCTCGATCTCGCGCGTGGTGTAGCGCCCTCGCGTCAAAGGGGCAAGAGAGGGGTGGTCATGGGGCCCCTGCAAAGGTTAGTTTGCATCTGAACGCAACGACACAATCCCAGACAAGGATCATAGGCCCCATGAGCGCCTCTCGCGATGATTTGGAGATGCATTTGGCCCATCTCACCCGCACAGTCGATGACCTCTCAGAGGTGGTCGCACGCCAAGATTGGGAAATCACCCGTCTCACTGCCCGTGTTGAGATGCTGATGCAGCGTGAGGCAGATCGTGAAGCCGCAGGCGATATGCCCGCCGCCAATCAAAAACCGCCCCATTGGTGAGGGTTAGACCTCTTCCACCGCGATGACACCGCCCAAAGATTTCAGCGCCCCTTTTATGGCGGGATTGACGGGGTAATCCTCGCCCAAGAGGACTTCGACCTCACCCGGAAGATCAGCGGCTGTCAGGCATAATTGAATTGGGCCTGTCACCCGCGATGCATTGGTCTTTTTGGCCTCGCCCAACACATTGGCCAATTGCGGCAAAGCGGTCGCGTCCTCGACAAACACCCTCAAGCCTGTAGCCCCACCTTGTGCGGCAACCGCATCAATGGGCTGCACCGCGCGAGCAAGGAGTTTTAATTGCTCCGCTTCATAGGTGGCCTCAACGGTCAACACCACATTCTGGCCCGCCTCTAACAGATGCCGCGCAGACTCGAGCAGGTCAGAGAACACTGTGACTTCGTAAAGTCCCGTTGGATCAGAAAGACCCACAAAGGCAAAACGGGTGCCGCGCTGGCTTTTGCGCTCTTGCTTGACCGCAACCGCCCCTGCCAATTTGGTTACAAAAGCCCCCCCTTGCACCCGCGCCTCAACCTCACGCAGCGACAAGCAGCCTGAGCGTTTCAAGCTTGGCATATATTCATCCAAAGGATGGCCAGAAAGATAGAAACCCACCGCCTGATGCTCTTGGGAAAGCCGTTCATTCGGCAACCAATCTGGCGGATTAGACAGGCGTGGCTCAGGCAAATCATCGCCCCCTTCCCCGAATAGGGAGGTCTGGTTTGACGATTTTTGATCATGAATTGCAGCAGAATAGGCGACCAGCGCATCCAAACTGTCAAACACGCGGCGGCGGTTCGCATCCAGCTCGTCAAAGGCGCCTGCGCGCGCCAACATCTCAAGCGGCCGCTTGCCCACCCGTTTCCAATCAACCCGCCGAGCGCAATCGAAGAGCGATGCAAAGGCCTGATCTCCGCGCCCTTCAACGATCAGGCGCATTGCATCGACACCGACATTTTTCAAGCCACCCAAGCCATAGACCACGCGCCCATCAGACACGGAGAACGTAGCAAGCGAGCGATTAACGCAAGGCGGCACGATCTCGATGCCAAGGCGACCCACCTCTTGGCTATAAATAGACAGCTTATCCGTCAGATGGATATCGCAATTCATCACCGCAGCCATGAATTCGACAGGGTGGTTCGCCTTAAGCCAAGCGGTTTGATAACTGACAACCGCATAGGCGGCCGCGTGCGATTTGTTGAAGCCGTAATTGGCGAATTTTTCCAGAAGGTCGAACACTTCTTCGGCCTTGGCCTTGTCGACCCCATTTGCCTTTGCCCCCTCCACGAATTTGGGGCGTTCGGCATCCATGGCCTCTTTGATCTTCTTACCCATGGCGCGGCGCAGCAAATCCGCACCGCCTAGGCTATAGCCTGCCATGACCTGCGCAATTTGCATCACCTGTTCTTGATATACGATGATGCCTTGCGTCTCTTCGAGGATGTGATCAATCAACGGATGGATCGAGGCACGCTCTTTGATCCCGTTCTTCACCTCGCAATAGGTTGGGATATTCTCCATCGGGCCCGGGCGATAGAGCGCCACAAGGGCCACGATATCCTCAATGCAGGTGGGGCGCATACGCCTTAGGGCATCCATCATGCCCGAGCTTTCCACCTGAAACACCGCAACCGTCTTGGCCGAAGCATAGAGCGCATAGGTCACTTCATCGTCTAACGGGATCGCGTTGATCTGGTTTTCTACCCCCTCAGGCGGTTGATAGAGCGCGTTGCCATCTGGCGCGACATGCAAATCGCGGCCTGATGAATGGATCAGATCAATCGCATTTTGCACCACAGTCAGGGTTTTCAGGCCGAGAAAATCAAATTTCACCAAGCCCGCAGGTTCTACCCATTTCATATTAAACTGGGTCGCAAGCATGTCCGAGCGCGGGTCTTGGTAAAGTGGCACCAACTCGTCCAAAGGGCGGTCACCGATCACAACGCCCGCGGCGTGGGTTGAGGCATTGCGCAAAAGCCCCTCGACCTGTTGACCATAATCCAAAAGCCGCGCGACCACTTCTTCTGCCTGCGCTTCTTCGCGCAGGCGCGGTTCATCGGCCAAGGCTTTTTCGATGCTCACGGGTTTGACCCCCTCAACAGGGATCATTTTTGACAGGCGATCCACCTGACCATAGGGCATTTGCAAAACCCGCCCGATATCGCGCACGGCCGCCTTGGATAACAGCGCACCAAAGGTGATGATCTGCCCCACGCGGTCGCGACCATATTTTTCCTGCACATATTGGATCACCTCCTCGCGGCGATCCATGCAGAAGTCGATATCGAAATCGGGCATTGAGACGCGTTCAGGATTGAGGAAGCGCTCAAACAGCAAGCTATAACGCAGAGGATCAAGGTCGGTAATCGTCAAGGCATAAGCCACAAGGCTGCCTGCACCCGACCCGCGCCCAGGCCCGACTGGGATGTCATGCTCCTTGGCCCATTTGATGAAATCGGCCACGATCAAGAAATAGCCCGGGAAGCCCATCCCCTCGATGATGTCCAATTCGAAATCGAGGCGCTTTTGATAATCCTCAACTGATGCCGCATGCGGGATCACCGCAAGGCGCGCTTGCAGACCTTCATTGGCCTGACGGCGCAGTTCTTCCACCTCGTTCTCGGCAAAGCGCGGCAAGATCGGGTCGTGGGTGCGCGCGCGATAGGCGCAGCGCTGTGCAATCTCGACCGTGTTTTCAATCGCCTCGGGCAGATCAGCGAAGAGTGTCAGCATCTCTTCGGGGGTTTTGAAATAATGCTGAGATGTCAGGATACGGCGTGGTTCTTGTTGATCGACATAGGCCCCTTGCGCAATGCAGATCAGCGCGTCATGCGCCTCATACATTTTTGGTTTGGGGAAATAGACGTCATTGGTCGCCACAAGGGGCAGGCCCATCTTATAGGCCATATCAATCAAATGCGGCTCACTCAGCGCCTCTGCCTCGGGCAGACCCTGATCTATGGGGTGACGCTGTAATTCAACATAAAGCCTATCCCCAAAGATCTCTGCCAATCGCGCCATTAATCCTTCGGCTTTGGCTATTTGCCCTGCAGAGAGCAGCGCGCCAAACGGCCCCTCAGGGCCACCAGAAAGACAGATCAACCCCTCATTATGCGCCGCCAATTCATCAAGGGTGACATGGGGAATCTGGCCATCGCCGCGCAAGTAGAAATGCGAATTCAGCTTTAATAGGTTCAAGTAGCCCTGCCGCGATTTCACCAAAAGAACAATGCCGCGCGGGGGGCGCGGTTTCTCGCCCTGCGCTGCCGCCTCATAGGCCAAATCAATCTGGCACCCCAATATCGGCTGCACACCTGCCTTGACCGCATATTCAGAAAACTCAAGCGCGCAGAACATGTTGTTGGTGTCTGTCACTGCGACAGCGGGCATGCCTGCATCGGCCACCAATTGCGGCAAAGATTTGATCCGCATCGCCCCTTCAAGCAGCGAATATTCGCTATGCACACGCAAATGGATGAATCGAGGCTTTGACATATACCCAACCTATGAAATGCGCGCCGAGCAGAAAAGCAAAAAAGCCGCCTGCATCTCCAAAGGGATGCAGGCGGCCTTCACGGGAGGAACCCTGTCTCGATCAGGCTGGATCAGCCATCCACGCGGATCGTGACGTTCTTCGGATCATAAGGGCTGTCTTCGGTAATTTCCGCATCATAAAGTGCGCCCATGATCATCACCTTCAGCTTTTGCCCAACCTGCGCATAGTCAGGTTTCACATAGCCCATGCCGATCTGTTTTTCAAAATGCACGGAATAGCCACCTGATGTCAGACGCCCAACACGGGTTTCACCATCAAACAAGGCTTCGCGGCCCCATGGGTCAGCATCCTGAGGCCCGTCTATCAACAGCGTCACACATTTAGAGCGGATACCCTTATCAAGCATTGCTTGCTTGCCATGGAACTCCTTCGAGAGATCAACAAAGCGATCTAGGCCCGCCTCCAACGGCGTAGCATCACGGCCAAGTTCATTGCCAAAGGCACGATAGGATTTCTCCTGACGCAGCCAGTTCTGCGCACGCGCACCAACCAGCTTAAGCCCATGCTTTTCGCCTGCGGCCATAAGTTGATCCCACAGGTGATTTTGCATCTCAATGGGATGGTGCAATTCCCAACCCAACTCGCCCGTATAGGCCACACGCGCAGCGCGCACAGGCACCATGCCCAGCTCGATGTCGCGCACAGACAGCCACGGCGAGCGCTTGTTCGAGAGGCGTGTTTCTGGCTCTGCGTCACGGACAAGCTCGTTCAAGATCGCGCGGGAATTTGGCCCCGCAAGGGCAAAGACACCCCATTTCGTGGTGACGTTCTCGACCGCAAACCAGTTGCCCGTGCTTTGGGTTTTGGCCCAGAAATCTTCTTCGGCCTTGCGCAAGTAATCGCCGTCATAGGCCTCCCACGCGCCTGCAGAGACGAGGTAGTAATCATTCTCAGCAATCCGCATGATAGTGTATTCGGTGCGGGTCGTGCCTGCATCGGTCAGCGCATAAGTCAGGTTAATCCGTCCCACTTTGGGCAATGCGTTACAGGTAAACCAATCCAAGAAAGCAGTCGCCCCAGGCCCGAACACACGATGTTTGGCAAAGGCTGTTGCATCAATCAGGCCAGCGGTTTTACGGATCGCTTCCGCTTCCTCGCGGGCAAAGTTCCACCATCCGCCGCGGCGGAAACTGCGCGCATCATGGTCGAAATGAGACGGCGCATCTTTGGGGCCGTAGTAGTTTGGACGTTCAAATCCGTTCACACAGCCAAATTGCGCGCCAAGCGCCTTTTGACGATCATAGGCAGGGCCTGTGCGCAAAGGGCGGCAGGCTTCACGCTCTTCGTCAGGGTGGTGCAGAACATAGACATGCGCATAGCATTCTTCATTCTTGCGCGCTGCATATTCGGTCGTCATCCAATCTTGGCCGTAACGCTTGGGATCAAGGCTGGCCATATCAATTTCCGCCTCACCTTCGACCATCATCTGCGCCAGATAATAGCCTGTGCCACCTGCCGCGGTGATGCCGAAGCTGAAACCTTCAGCCAACCACATATTCCGCAGGCCAGGCGCAGGGCCGACCAATGGGTTCCCATCGGGGGTGTAGCAGATCGGGCCATTGTAATCGTCCTTCAGACCCACTGTCTCACTGGACGGGATGCGGTGGATCATGGACATATATTCTTCTTCGATCCGCTCCAGATCGAGCGGGAAGAGATCCGCGCGGAAACTGTCGGGCACAGCATATTTGAAGCAGGCAGGCGCGCCTTCTTCATAGGGCCCTAGGATCCATCCGCCGCGTTCTTCGCGCACATACCATTTTGCATCTGCATCGCGCAAAACGGGATGCTCTGGCGCGCCATTTTGACGGAAGGCCACCAGTTCTGGATCAGGCTCCGTGACGATATATTGATGCTCGACTGGGATGGCGGGGATTTTGATGCCCAACAATTTCGCTGTGCGCTGCGCATGGTTTCCTGTTGCGGTCACAACATGTTCGGCAGTGATCACTTGGGTTTCCTCAGACGGAACCAAATTGCCGCCCTTTTCCACCATCTTGGTGACAGTGACGAGCCATGCCTCGCCTGTCCATTCATAGCCATCAACTTGCCACTTGCGCTCGATGATAACGCCGCGTTGGCGCGCGCCCTTGGCCATGGCTTGGGTCACGTCTGCAGGGTTGATATAGCCGTCAGTCGGGTGGAACAGCGCCCCTTTGAGATCTTCTGTGCGTACCAACGGGTAGCGGTCTTTAATCTGCGCAGGTGTCAACCACTCGTAGGGGATACCAACCGTCTCAGCGGTCGATGCATAAAGGCGGAACTCGTCCATGCGTGCATCGGTCTGCGCCATGCGCAAGTTACCGACCACAGCAAACCCTGCGTTGAGGCCTGTCTCTTCTTCCAACGTCTTATAGAATTTCACAGAATAGTCGTGAATATGGCTGGTTGCGTAGCTCATGTTGAACAAGGGCAAAAGTCCAGCCGCGTGCCATGTCGAGCCAGAGGTCAATTCATCCCTCTCCAACAGCATCACATCCTGCCATCCCGCTTTTGCAAGATGATAGGCAATAGATGCGCCAACGGCACCGCCGCCGACAACCAAGGCTTTGACATGTGTCTTCATGATATCCGCTCCCGCGCGTGATCTGTGGTTGTCCCCTCTTGCCAGAGGTCAAGCCGCGCGGCCTCGCCCGCCCGACCGAAAAAAGACAGAAAACGACATCTGTGACACAGGCCACATAATCAACAAAAAAAAGGCCCCTCTCAGGGGGCCTTTTTCATAACTTTTACCTTGCAAGCATACCTGCTTAGTGCACGCGGCTTTCCACTTCAGCGATGGCCGCATCAATGCGCTTGTTCGCCTCGGTTGCAGTAGTGCTATCGGCCAAAATCTTTGCCGCAGCCGCAATCGCAACATCCACAGCACGATTGCGCAATTCACGGGTCGCTTTTTCTTCGGCACTCGTGATCTGCTCCTCAGCTGCCTTTAGACGGCGCGCGATGGATTGCTTGAGATCTTCTTTGGCAGCATCAGCAGCCAATCGGGCCTCTTCGCGGGCGTGGTCGATAATGCGCTGAGACTGTTCAGCCACTTCGCGGCTTTTGCGCTCATAGGCCGCCAGAACGGCTTGCGCTTCATCGCGTAGGTTGCGGGCCTCATCCAATTCGGAACGGATGGTTTCCGCGCGGTCATCCAACATCTTGAGGATCATCGCAGGCACG